>Ga0105237_10000082_pt1 | contig 127340 bp, 95 predicted proteins | sample KBSC24metaG_FD_81520 | JGI IMG/M metagenome (GOLD analysis project Ga0105237, IMG submission 81520) | Corn rhizosphere microbial communities from Kellogg Biological Station, Michigan, USA - KBS C2-4 metaG | ecosystem: Host-associated > Plants > Roots > Rhizosphere > Soil | place: Michigan, USA...
AGGCGAAGAGAGTGGGTCGACCAGCGCAGCGTAGTCGGTAAATTACGGAGCGTTATGCATCCCCCAATCCAAATCTTCCCCACCCTCTTTCCGCCGCAGGCGAAGAGAGAGGGTCGACCAGCGCAGCGTCGTCGGGGTGAGTAAACGGAGCGCCAATGCATCCCCCAATCCAAATCTCCCCCCCCCTCTTTCCGCCGCAGGCGAAGAGAGGGTCGACGAGCGCAGCGTAGTCGGGGTGAGTTAACGGAGCGCCATGCATCCCCCAATTCAAATCTTCCCTACCCTCTTTCCGCCGCAGGCGAAGAGAGTGGGTCGACCAGCGCAGCGTAGTCGGGGTGAGTTAACGGAGCGCCATGCATCCCCCAATTCAAATCTTCCCTACCCTCTTTCCGCCGCAGGCGAAGAGAGAGGGTCGACCAGCGCAGCGTAGTCGGGGTGAGTTAACGGAGCGCCATGCATTCAAACCAATGCATAACTTCTTATCGCCCGCCCATTCAACTCACCCGGTCATCACTTCGTTCGACCACCCTCTCTTCGCCTGCGGCGGAAAGAGGGGGTTTTGAATTTTATTATTTTATAGATGTTCCCTTATTTTTTGTAAAACCATTTGGATATTATTCAATATTTCATCATTCTCAAACCTCAAAATATTCAATGCTAATAGTTTTAATACTTCATCCCGGTTCCTGTCATATTCATTTTTAAAGTTATGGATTGGTCCATCAGCCTCAACAACCAATTTTGCTTCATGACAATAAAAATCAGGTATGTAATAAAGATTTCTTCCAATAAGGGATTGGGCATATATCGGATATTGCCTCAGAAATTTTCGGTTATGTAATTTCCTGTTTCGCAAATTTTTCCATAAAATATCTTCGGCTGGAGTTTGCCGTCGTCGTAATTCGCGACACAATTCAGTGATTGAAGGCATAAGGAAAGGTAGAAAATCTAAACAAAAAGAAAAAATGCAGCCCCCCCTTTCCGCCGCAGGCGAAGAGAGGGTCGACCAGCGCAGCGTAGTCGGGGTGAGTTACGGAGCGCCAATGCATTACGCTACTCACATAATATCACTCTTATATTTAACACACCCGGTCATCTCCTCCTCCCCCCCTTTCCCCCGCAGGCTAAGGAGGCGAGGAGGCGGTGATGAATTAAGTGAAACGACAATGCGATTTCAGCATCATAATAACAATAACATTTTATGTAAGTCGATGCGGTATTATAGTGTAGTAAAATAAACATTGCCCGGGGGGACAATTTCGGGATTGGCAAACACCTTGTACGGCATATAATAAAACCCGTTCAGCCCCCATGAGGTGCCCCATGAATTTTGTACCAGGAACGCCTTTCTGTTATCATTATACCCTACAATTGGTGTTGCATGCGCGCCTAAAAGCATCAGGCCTTTTGCTATTGTACCGCTGGTATTTATTGGGTTATAGGTATATCTGGTGGTTGAAAGGTTTTCAAAATAAGCGTAGGTATTCACATTATCATAAACGTTAAAGCCCATCATTACCGGGATGTGGTTCCTTATGCAGTTTTTAACAGCGGCAGTATCGCCGGTTTTAATTAAAGTGTAGCTTCCTATCCTGTAACCCAAAGCGGTTGAAATAGCTACAGCCGAAGGGGGGGTTGCATAGTCTTTTGAATAGTCGTTTGCCGGGTACGCATACAGGTCCTCTGTAGTAATGCCAAATCTTGTTAATACCTGGTCAATATTTATCATGTTAGCGCCATCATCGGCTACGATATTCTCTTTACGTAGCTTTACCCTTTCTTCATAATATAAAAATGCAGGGCTTAATATTGGCGGGAATGAACCATACTTATAGTTCCATAATATTTCATAAGCCTCGGCGCCGCAAAAACCGGTGCATGCACCTATCTGGCCCTGATCGCGTACAGCGGGAGTGGCCAGTGTCATAACAGCAGGTGCCGGTGTTATCGAGCTAAGCGCATATTTATGCTGGAACTCGTCTTTTGAATATACAGGTATTGATGCATATTCTTCAGGAGTAGTGGGTAATAACCCGTAAACATGTTTACTTTTTGGAGTAACATCAACTGTTTTAACCGGCAGCGGGCTCCCCTCGTTCGACTTTGAGCAGCTATAAAGAGTTGATGCAATAATTAATAACGCCGGAATGTGCCTGAAGGTAGAGTTTAATTTCATCCCTTTTAGTTTTGGTTAGCGGGTTAATGGTCTGTTAAATGCCAGCATTATTTGCCATGTCGATGCAAGTTAATTAATTAATATATAATATATTGCAATAATTACGAAATTATTTATTCTATTTAAAGAATATTGGTAAGGTTGAATAAGTTTTGCAGGCAAAGCGATCGCTAAAATAATAACCCGTTATTATAAACTTGGTGTTGCTGTTAAATTCATTTTTCTGGCGGCTGATAAAAACTTTATAATAGAATGTCTCACAATTGTTTTTGTGGAAAACTTGGTATATAATATTGGCAATTTGTGAATTAATTAATCCGCAAATTGATTTGATACCATTAACTTTACACTTTAATACTTTTTAAAGCTATGGAAATTAAAGGTAAAATACATGAAGTGGCCCCAACTGTACAGGTTACGGATTCACTTAAAAAAAGAGAAGTTATAGTTGAATATATTGAGAACCCACAATATCCGGAATATTTAAAGTTCGAAGCTATACAGGATCGTTGCAATTTGCTTGATAATGTAAAGGTTGGCGATGATGTTGAAGTTTTCTTCAATTTAAGGGGCCGCCCCTGGACTGATAAAACAGGCAAAAAAAGTTATTTCAACTCCATGCAACTATGGAAAATAAATGTATTGGCAGGTGCCAGCGCGGCCAGTTCCCCTGAATATGCGCCACCGGCTGATATCAGCTCAGCACCGGAGGACGACGATCTGCCGTTTTAAGTTACCCCGTTCGCTCAAAAAAATAGCGATGGGTTTTAAACCCATCGCTATTTTTTTGATGCTTGATGTAGGATTAATCTTTCATTATCTCTTTCACTACAATTTTATTACCCTGCTTTACCTGTAAGTAATAAAGGCCGTTCAATCCCAGGGCAAAACTTTTATTAAAGCTACCGTTAAGTGCTTTTTCGCTCCACAATAAATTTCCTTTACTGTCTTTAAACTCTACCTGCGCGTTTGCTTTTGATGGCAGGCTGAACATCAGCACTGTTTTACCCGCCGAAAACTCAGGTACTAAACTGAGGTCGGTAAGGTTTAACATATCCATTTGGGCCTTTTCAGGCTTGCCGGCGTCATAATCAAGCGTTGCAGGGTGGTCAGAAACGCGATAGTTAACATGTGTACTTATGCCATCGTTATCAGTAGTGGTATACATAAAGTTTTGTGTGTTTTTCCATCCAAAACCTATCGGCCTGTCGTTACGGTCCATATGATAAGCGTGCATTTCTATAGGGCGCGCATCCGGCATGCTGTAATTAAAAGTTGCGGGCTGTGCGTTGGTCGCACTGTAACTAAACGTAACAGTCGAGTCATTACCTTTGGTACCGGCAATCTGTATACGGCTTAATCTCTGGTTGCCTTGCACATCGCCATCGGTTATCATAACATTTGGCTCGGCTTGCACAACACTTGGAGTTATTGTAGCATTGTAACGTTTACCGCCCTTGTGCTTACCGGTAACTAATACAATACTTTGGGCGCCTTGCTGGTCGTTTATGTCAGTTATCTGGTCAATATCCTTCAAAGCTTCCTTACGTTCTTTAGCCGATAGCTTATTAATGTTTTTACCGTTAATAGTGGTATCGCCATTGTTAATATTAATTTGCAGGTCCTTTGTTGGTGCCTGTGCCGAAACTAATGGCGGCAGGCCCAATACGGCCAGTATGCTTAGCGTAAAAATAAATTCAAAACCGGGCTTAAATGTGCGCTTTTCCATGATAAGTTTTTTTTGTGTGCACCAAAGTTAGCAATAGGTTATATGTCAAGTTGTTAAATGAATTTTATAAATTGTTAAATATTGTTAAATGCCGTTATAGTCGGTTTATTTAAAATTATTTTTGTGTGTAAATGAAAAAGAGAAGTATCCGCATTATTATAGGGCTCATGAGTTTTGCACTTTTGGGGGTAGTGGCCATGCAGATATATTTTTTATGGCAGTCGTATGATATGCAGTCTAAATTGTTCGACCGTTCAGTGAACGAAGCATTGAGCAACGTAGCAACCAAGGCCAGCAAGCATGATGCTATTCATTTTTTAAGTGCCAAGGCAGGCGTTAACTACGTTCCCGATAAATCGGGCCACCTAAAAATAATTGAAAAAGCTACTATTACCGATAGTGGCCAGTTGACCAACCTTACCATTAACCGCAAAAAACGCAACAATTACCGCGAGCGTAAAATTGCCATGCTGCGCGATAGCCTGAAGAAAATGATATTGCAAAAGCAGATGGATGAGCAATTCGGCGCCGCGAAACTGCAGATACGTATTGAAGAATTTACAGACGATCTGGGTATTGAACACCGCCGTTTTATACCCGAGATTGTAAAAGAAAACGTGCATCTGCCCAAAAATCAAAAACTGCACAAGTATGATACCCTGAAATATGTTTATGACGACCCGCAGTTTGGCAGCCAGATAATTTTAGCCAAACGAATAAACCCTTTATGGCAGCATGAGCAGGAGATCAAAGAAAATGAACGAAAATTCAGGAAGATAAAGCAATTTTTGGAAAATGACTCATTGCAAAATGTGCAAATGGGCCACTCCATGGCTATACAAAGTTTGGCGGTTGAATACCAGAAATTTGGCGAGCCTCTAAAAAAACGTATCGACCCCCTTTGGATAGATTCGCTGCTGCGTTTTGAGCTGCGCGATAAAGGCATCGACCTGCCGTTTAGCTACGAGGTAACCAATGCAAATAATGATTCGCTGATATTTTCAAATGCATCCAGCAATGGAGGGGCCACACCGGTATATACTGCCAGTAATACATACCAAACCCATATTTTCGGCACCGATGTTATTAACGACCCGGGGAATATCAGGATAACTTTTCCCGAAAAAAACAAGCTGATACTTAACCGTATGACGGCAACTATGGCCACAACCGGCGGCTTGTTGGTAGTATTGGTATTATGTTTCGGATATACACTTTTTTCTATTATCAGGCAAAAGAAAATATCTGAAATGAAAACCGATTTCATCAACAACATGACCCACGAATTTAAAACCCCGGTATCAACCATAATGATAGCCAGCGAGGCTTTAAAAGACCAGGAAATTGTTGCTGATAAAGCGCGGGTGGCACGCCTGGCAAATGTTATTTATGAAGAGAACGCCCGCCTGGGCAGCCATATCGAGCGTGTACTTAACGTAGCCCGAATAGAGAAAAACGATTTTAAGCTGGAAAAGAAACCGCTTGATGTTAACGATATGATAAATATCGTGATTGACAGCATGTCGCTTAAACTGCAAAAGCACGAGGTAAAATTAACCTTAAACCTTGATGCTATAAACGCCATAGTTTTGGCCGATGAACTGCACTTTAGCAACCTGATATATAACCTGATTGATAATGCTATAAAATACAGCATCGGCACCCCCGATATTACCATAAGCACCGCAAACCGCGGTGGCGAAATAGTTATAAAGGTAGCCGATAAAGGCATAGGCATGAGCCGCGACCAGCAAACCAAAATATTCGAACAGTTTTACCGCATACCAACCGGTAATTTGCACGATGTTAAAGGCTTTGGGCTGGGCCTAAGCTATGTAAACACCATAGTAAAACGGCTTAACGGTGTAATAAGCGTACGGTCGGAAAAAGATAAAGGCTCGGATTTTGAGTTGAAATTTCCGCTGGCATAGATCATAGTCGGAAAGTCCGTAAGAAGGAAAGTCCGTAAGATAAAATCAAAAAAGAAAACTTTCGGACTTTCGGTCTTTTCCGATTTCCGGATTAAATAAAACACATGAAAAAAATATTATTGGTTGAAGACGACCCTAACCTGGGATTATTGCTGCAGGATTATCTGCAGCTAAAGGGCAAGTTTGATGTTGTTTTATGCAAAGACGGCGATGAGGGCCTGCGCGCTTTCACCAAGCAAAATTACGACCTGTTGATACTGGATGTAATGATGCCCAAAAAAGATGGGTTTACACTCGGCAAGGAAATACGAAAAATAAACAGCTACGTGCCTATCATTTTTGCTACCGCCAAAGGCATGATAGAAGACAAAATGCAAGCCTTTAATTTAGGCGGCGATGATTACATCACCAAACCGTTCCGCATTGAAGAGCTGTTGCTCCGCATAAATGCCTTGTTAAAACGCACTGAAAACTCCGAAAAAAAAGAAGAAGAAAAGCAATCGCATTTTAAAGTAGGCAAGTACGAATTTGATTATACCGGGCAAATCATTTCTATAGATGGCACTCATCAAAAACTATCAACCAAAGAAGCCGAATTACTGCGTTTGCTTTGCCTCCGAAAAAACGAAGTGCTTACCCGCGAAGAGGCCCTGTTAAATATTTGGCACGACGACAATTATTTCAATGGCCGTAGCATGGATGTATTCTTAAGCAAAATACGAAAGTATTTAAAAGACGACCCCAACGTAGAGATCATCAATGTACACGGCAGGGGCTACAAGTTACTGATAAATTAGCCGGTCATACAATTAGCAAATGCTCCGGTTATATACTAACTTAATAAAAATCCTTATTCAATAATTTCTCCAGTTCAGCAAAGCTGATGTTCATTTTTACGCGTCCCTGTTTGGCATAGGATATCTCGCCGGTTTCTTCCGATACAATGATGGCCGTAGCCTCGTTTGATTCGGTTACACCAATACCCGCGCGATGCCTTAGGCCAAACTGCGGGGGCAAGTCGGTTTTATCGGTAAGCGGCAGAATACAGCTGGCCGATTTTATCTTATTTTCTGATATAACCACTGCCCCGTCATGCAGCGGGCTTGTCTTTTGGAAAATACTTTCCAGCAAGCGCTTTGATATTTTTGAATCTATTACTTCGCAGCTGTTTTGGTAAAACTGCTCGTCGTAAAACTTTGCAAAAACTATGAGCGCGCCGGTGCGGGTTTGTTTAAGGCTTTTGCAGGCATCAATTATGGGCTTAATACGTGCGTAGTTGTTCTTGTCGGCTTCGGCTTTGCCAAAAAAATACTGCCACCAGGCCTTGTTGCGTTGCAATGATGCATTTTTACCTACCAGCAGCAAAAAGCGCCGTATCTCCTGCTGAAAAACAATAATAATGGCTATAATGCCTACATCAACAAACTTACCAAGTATGGCGGTAAGTAGTTGCATGTGCAGGGCCCTGACCACAAAAAACAAACCGAATACAATGCCGAGCCCTATGGAAATATTAGCTGCTATGGTACCCCGTATAAGGTTAAATAACTGGTACATTATAAATGCTACCAGCACTACATCCAGCACATCCCAAAAATTAAAATGCAGCGAGCTAAAATTAAACAAGGAATCCATTTTACTAAGGTAATACTTTCTGCTTTACACTAATACCTGAAACTATTGTCATTATTTATTTTACCGTAAGCTGTTTAACAAACATTAACAGTAAGGGGTGTAGGAGCACTCATTTTTTAATTGTATTTTCACTTGTGCAGTTATTGTCGGAAAGTACTGAAGACCGGAAGTCCGCAAGATAAAATACCAATTTAAAAACTTCCGGGCTTTCGGTCTTTCCTGACTTCCGGACTAAAATAAGCCAACATGAAAAAAATCTTATTCCTTTTACTGTTAGCTTTTTGCATTGAAAAAAACGATGCTCAGCAGATTGCCTACAATTTACCACGGCCGCTGAAATGGGGCACTGAAAGGTTGCCGATCCCTATTGATTTCGCGCCGAAAATACCGTTAAAAGGCTATGAAGAATTACGCTTTGCACCCGGTTGGAACAATAGTAAAGGCGGGGAGTATTGGGCGTACGTTTTTTTGTGGTTTATACATGGTAAACCGTGGCTGCATGAAGATACGCTGAATAACTACCTTACACAATATTATAACGGGCTGTACCTTTCAAACCTGAAAAATAAAACCAACGCGCCGTCAAATTTTACTAAGACAAACGTTACAAGCATCCACCGATTATTAAACGATGCCGAAACCTATGAAGGCCAGGTCACTACACTGGACTTTTTGAATGGCAAGCCCATTACTTTTAATATCCGCATACACCTGCGCAATTACCCGCAAATAAACCGTACGGCCTTATTGTTTGAAGTAGCACCGCAGGATTATAAACAACCCGTTTGGATCATGATGAATAACATTGTAGCAGGCTTTTCGGTAAAGGACGATAATTATTATTAATTATCCCTGGTAGGGGCCGCCCGGCACGCCCCAGCCCCATTCGGGCATAGGTACATCAGGGTTCTCCGTCACCTCGTCCAGGTCTGAATTAATAACTGCTATTCGTGTGCCCCATTCAAGGTAAGCTAAAAATGCCGAACGGAATTCCGGGTCATCAGGTAGTTTCAGTTCATCGGAAGTTTCCAGCAAAAGTTCCATCCAGCGCCTGCGATGTTGCTGGGTAAGGTGTTTAGACAAATGTTTCCTGATCATTTCGAAATGGCTGCCTTCCGATTCGCTGTAAAGTTTCGGGCCACCTAAAACCTCGGCTACAAAATGCGCCACGTGCAGCCTGTGCTCCGGCGACATATGCTTAAAAACAGGTTCCAATACCGGGTCAAGCAAAACCTTGTCATAAAACTTATCAAAAAGCTCCACAAACACGGTCATGCCACCTGCCCATTCATAAAGCGAGGGTATTACTTTATTACTATTTTCCATACCGGTAGATTTTAAAAACAAGGTACGAAGAAAATAAATAGCAGGTTAGTGACGGTTAATTAATGAGCTGCGTCAACCTTCTTCGGGAACAGCAGCGATGCCACAACGCTTATCACCAAAATGGAAAGAATAACAATAAGCGAATTAAAAGTTGTAAGGCCGAATTTCTCGGCATAGTCGCCCGCCAGCATCTTTAAGCCGATAAAAGTCAACAACGCCGCCAGTCCAACCTTCAGGTAATGGAACTTATCAATAATATTCACCAGCAAAAAGAACATGGAGCGCAGCCCCAGTATAGCGAATATGTTGGAGAAGAAAACGATATAAGGATCCTTCGTTACCGAAAAAATAGCAGGTATGGAATCAACCGCGAAAACCAGGTCGGTAACCTCGATGATCAGCAACACCAAAAGTAAAGGAGTGATGAGGCTTTTCCGGTTTATCCTTATAAAAAATTTACCGCCTTCAAATTTGGGGTGTACCGCAAAATACTTCGAGGCGAACTTTACCACCGGGTGTTTATCGGGGTCAATTTCTTCCTCATCATTACGGTTCAAATACATCATTACACCAGTATAAACTAAAAACGCCCCGAACAGGTACAATACCCAGTGAAACTTAATTATAAGCGCCGAACCCACAAAAATGAAGGCGAAGCGCATAACAACCGCGCCAATTATCCCCCACAATAATACCTTATGGTAATACTTTGGGTCGACAGCAAAGGCGGTAAAAATAAGCACCATAACAAATATATTATCAACCGACAAGGCATACTCAACCACATAACCTGTAATAAATTCCGTACCTAAATTCTGGCGGTAAAGGCTCAGGCCACCGGCAAAATCATTCGGGTTTAGTTTTAGGTTGTGAAAATTATCGGCATTAATTTGCTGTAGTTTTGCAAAGGTGGTGATGCCATGCAGTTTATCGCCAAAATTTAAAATGAGGGCGTAAAAACCAAGCGCCAGGGCTATCCATACGGCGCTCATAATACTTGCCTGGGTCAAACTTACCGGTTTGTTCGACTTGGAGAACAAACCCAAATCGATAGCCATCATCACAACAATGAAAACTATAAACCCGATAATGTATTCCAGTTCATTGCTCATTATTTATTGCGTTCGGTAGTAAAACGTACCAGTTGTTCCAGCCCCCGGCGCGAGTCGCCTTCGGGAAAGGTGTTTAATATTTCAAAGGCTTCGTCCTGGTATTTCTTCATCTGGGTTTCCGCGTATTGCAGCCCCCCGGTTTCTTTCACAAACTTTATGATCTCCGCAATCTTTTTCGGATCGTCATTATGGTTCTTTACCAGGTTTATTACACGTCTTTTCTCGGTTGTGGAGCAATTTTTCAGTGCGTAAATAAGTGGCAGGGTAACCTTTTTTTCTTTTATATCGATACCGAGAGGTTTACCCACATCATCCGTACCAAAATCAAACATATCATCTTTTATCTGGAACGCGATACCTATCTTCTCGCCAAACAGGCGCATCTTTTCTATTACCCCATCATCACCCCCCGCCGATGCTGCCCCGCAGGCACAACACGACGCGATAAGCGATGCTGTTTTTTGCCGGATAACCTCATAATACACGGGCTCATCAATGTCCATTTTACGCACTTTTTCTATCTGCAATAACTCCCCCTCACTCATTTGCCGAACCGCTTCTGATACAATGCGCAGCAGTTTAAAATCATTATTTTCGATAGATAGAAGCAGGCCCTTCGACAACAAATAATCGCCCACCAAAACCGCTATCTTATTTTTCCATAGCGCGTTTATCGAGAAAAACCCACGGCGCTGGTACGAGTTATCCACAACATCATCATGCACCAGGGTTGCGGTGTGCAGCAGCTCAACCAGGGCCGCACCGCGGTGGGTCGACTCATTGATACCGCCGCAAATACTGGCTGAAAAGAATACGAACATCGGCCGTATTTGTTTGCCTTTGCGTTTAACTATATAATGGGTAATACGATCAAGCAGGGGTACTGAGCTATACATTGAATTTTTGAAGGTATCTTCAAAAACATCTATCTCTGCCGCTATGGGTTTTTTGATCTCGTTTATGCTCAGCATTGAAAACTACACAGGCTTTAATAAGTATCTGCATTGCCTTATTTGGCAAATTGAAACAAACATAAGCTAAAAAACGCTATCCCGGTTTATGCACATAAATATTTTGCCAAATATTAAACCAATATGATCATTTGTAATCTATTACTATATAAGCCCGTGATAGTATAAAAACTAAAATATCCGGGCATTATTAATAACCAGCATTAAAACGCCCTGAGCGTAATAATAAAGTTAAAGAATAGTTTTTTTTGATGTCAGTTTAATTTCAGGGGTTGCCCGGTTGTTTACCGGGCGGCCCTTTTTTGTCAGATTAAGGACTGAGTAATTCCAGCTATAGGCTGCGCGTTTTAAAACACAACAGATCATGGGCAGTGGCCCCTAATTAAAAAATTCGCCAAAATGCCATAATATCCCTGATGGATCGTGCAAAAAACATTCCCTCCCCCAATCATTTACCCTGATTGGCGTTAGCCTCGCCATTTGATATTTCGCGGGCAGGTTCAGGGCCAAAAGTTCGTTCCAATAACGGGAAACATCGTCAACTTCCAAAAATATCATAGTGTTATCTACCCAATCCTTCACGTAACCGTTTTGCAGGTAAAATGCTATGCTCCCCGTTTTAAAAACCGACATGTTATCCGTCAGTATCGTTTCTTCAAAACCCAGGTCGCGATAAAAACTGCGCGATACTTCATAGTCCTTAGCGCCAATAAATGGCCGGATAGATTTAACTTTATGTTCCATATAATTTCATTTTTTAATTGTGGATGATGCTGATGTTTATACATTCATGGCGTAATGGTAAGCCCATGCCATATGCTAAGTTAGTATATTACGCATACCTAAATCCAATAAATTAATATTATAAAAACTATTATTGTATCTAAAATAATACTTACTACATTTATCCTTTCAATTACAAACCCTTAACAAAAGTGGATAATAAACTTGCTGATAGTAAAGCTATTCAACGGCTTATCGCGGATGATGAATCGGCGTTTACAGCTGTTTATGAGCTATACAGCGAGAAAGTTTACAGGCTGGCATTCCGCTTTTTGAAAGATCGGGAGCAGAGTGAGGAGATAGTACAGGAAGCGTTTATTAATCTATGGTTAAGCCGGAAAAAGCTTGACCCCGATGGGAATATGTGGCTATACCTGTATGTTATTTCAAAACGTTTATCATTGAACGCGTTGAGGCAGGTTGGCAAGTCATCGGTACTAATTGAAAAACTTTTACGCCAGATAAGTGAACTGCAAAACACTACCGAAGAAGAAGTGCTTGCACATGACCTTGAACACTATGCCGAAAAGATAATTGAAAAACTACCCAGGCAGCAACAAATTGTTTTTAAGCTAAGCCGCGTTGAAGGGCTCTCGCATAAAGAGATCGCCGAACAACTGCATATATCACCCAATACGGTAAAAAACCACATGGTTGAGGCATTGAAAACATTAAAAACCCACCTGAAATATTCAGATTTCCTGTATCTGCTAGTTTTATTTTTTCGTTTTTAATGCGTTTTCAGTTGTGGAAACCAAACTTACTATTTCAGCGCCACAAACACTGATCTCAAAAGCTTAACCACTCTAAAGTCAATAACATTTGATGTCCGCATTTACATCGTTTAATATCACTACTCCCAATTACAGATACCAAAGAATTACCGGAGAATTTGTTAGTCAGTCGTAAGAAAATCTGCACTATTAAAGAAAAAACTAACTTAACTTTATTTACTATTAAATGATGATCGACAATAAATCCATCAACAGGGGCATCAATTTAGAATACGCAACTCTAGCATGGAATGTAGTTGGCGTAATCTTATTGTCGGTAATTGCGCCATCCACGCGGTCTGTGGCACTAATAGCTTTTGGTTTTGATACTTTACTTGAGATAGGTGCATCTACCGTAGTGATATGGGAATTAACGGGGAAGCCGGGAAGCCGTCAAAAAAAGGCACTAAAATATTTAAGCATCGCATTCTTGTGCTTAGGCCTTTACCTTAGTATACAAAGCAGCTATAATCTATTTTACCATGTTTTACCCCGGCAATCCCTGATAGGCATTGTTTGGTTGATCCTTACTTTTTTTGTGATGGTATTATTGGCTGTTGGCAAATATACAGTGGGCAAGAAAATTAATAATAACGTACTTTTAACGGAGGGCCGGGTAACTTTGGTTGATGCAGCCCTGGCTTTTGTTGTGTTAACGGGCTTTTTGGCAACAATCTTACGGGATTGGTGGTGGGCAGATAGTATTGCAGGTTTAATGCTTATGCTCTATTGCTTTTGGGAATCAAGACATGCCTGGAAAGGATCAAATGAACTTCCGTTATAATCTATCCCATCAACTGCTCGTTTTTCATTTACTTAACTCTCCACAATTAAGTAAACATTCCTTATCGGTAAAACCTTTAGCTAAGTAATATATTCCTATCCATAACTAATGTACTGTTTGATTAATTATTTAAGTGTGCCATTCAATGATGTAAAGGCCATTTAAATTTTTTTTAAAATTATTTTCTATTCCGGGTAGTCCTACCCCATTGGTTTGGTGTTCTATGTATAATTAACCACCCGTCCGGGAATAATTATAAACCAATACCGATATGGAAAAAGCACGACTAAAGCGCTTATTACATCAATATTTTAATAATTCCATAACCAGTGCCGATTGCATTGAATTGCTGGATTATTTAAATACCTCCGACCCCGGCGAAATAAACCAACTTATTGATACCGAGTTATCAGCATTGGATGAAGGCCCCGGGTTTAAAGGGCAACAATCGCTTGACGTGTTGAACCGCATAAAATCAGACCTAAGGTTTAACGGCGCTATCAATACAGAAGAACACGGGCAGGTTCAACCTAAAGTAATTAAACTTTACCAAAAACGCTGGTTGCAAATTGCTGCTGCGGCTTTGATATTTTGTACTGCAGGGTTACTTATTTTTAACAGGCAGGTAAAAACTTCAAACAAAATTGCCAAAAATCCTAAACCGGCTATTATTGTACCGGGCGGCAACAAGGCCATTTTAACAATAGCCGGTGGCAAAACCATTGTACTTGAAAGCGCTGCGAATGGTTTAATAGCCAAAACAGGCGTGGGTAAAGTACTTAAAACACGCAGCGGACAAATCATATACAGGGCAGCGTCCCCAGGCAAATCTGCCGCAATGGCAACAGAGATTAGTTATAATACCCTATCCACCCCCAAAGGCGGCGAGTACCAGGTAGTATTGCCCGATGGCACCAAAGTTTGGCTTGATGCTGCATCGTCCATTACCTATCCAGTTGCATTTACAGGCAACGAAAGGAGGGTGAAACTAACCGGGCAGGCGTATTTTGAAGTAGCGAAAAATAAAGAGAAGCCTTTTTATGTGAGCATGAACAATGTGCAGGTGAGGGTATTAGGCACGCACTTCAATATTTCTGCTTATAATGATGATAATGAGATCACGACAACCTTGCTGGAAGGATCAGTACAGGTTACAAAAAATAACACCTTATCACTATTAAAACCGGGGCAACAGGCAGTTGTGAGCAACAGTTCTAACAAGATCGCGGTTTCTGATGCCAATATTGATGATGCAATGGCCTGGAAAAACGGTTATTTCATTTTCAATGACGATAATATTACGGGCATTATGAAAAAAGTATCGCGCTGGTACAATGTTGATATTGAATACCGCGGTAATTACAACAACCAGCAATTTGGCGGTACATTCTATCGCTCAAAAAGCATTATGGAGCTTTTAGCTCATTTACAAAAGGTCGGAAAACTTCACTTTACTATTTCAGGAAGGAGGATAACCGTTATGGATTAGTTTATACTTCCCCAATTAGGTTATTCGTAAAAAAATAAACCAGGAGCGTTCGCACCGCCCCTGGTCATAAGCCAAAGGCTTAATGTCGGGATAACCAAAACCAATTGCAGCTATACAATCAATTAATTAACCTAACAATCAAATGTATAAAATTTTTACCGATTTTAAATGGGACAGCTTGCGCGGCCGCATTTATAAACCCTTGCTCGTCATGAAATTAACCTTGCTTTTGCTCACAGCAACTTTTTTGCAGGTATCCGCGGCAACTTATGCTCAAAAGGTTACCCTGAAGGTTAAAAAGGCAACTATTAAAGAAGTATTTGAAAAGATACAGTCACAAACTAATTATGACTTCCTGTACAATGCTGAGGATTTAAAGGGCGCGCATAATATAACGCTGAAACTGGATAATATGCCGCTTAAACAGGCGCTGGACGTTTGCTTCAGTGATCAGCCACTCAGCTATTCAATTACCAACACCAGCATATTAATTACTAAAAAACAGGCGCCCACAAAGCTCGATGTCTCCAAAGCAACAATACGAGGTACGGTGACAGATACAGCAAACATGCCGCTACCGGGTGTAACTGTAAAAGAAAAAAACACTACAAACGCGGTCATTACCGACTCCAAAGGGCAATACAATATTACTGTGGGCGACAATGCCGTACTGGTATTTTCATTTGTAGGGTATGGCACCACCGAGATGCCGGTAACAGGCAGCGCATCAGTTAATGTAAAGCTAAAGGAAACTAACACCAACCTTAATGAAGTAGTGGTTGTGGGCTATGGCACACAAAAACGTGCTGACATTAACGGCGCGGTAAGCACCGTTGGCGCCAAAGACATTGGTGATAAACCTGTGTTAAATGCGTTCCAGGCATTACAGGGCGAATCACCAAACTTAATAATCCAGCAAAACTCACTCGACCCTGGTGCTACCCCTATTGTTAACATCAGGGGAATAGGTACTACCGGAAACAATGATCCGTTGGTGGTAATTGATGGAATAGTAACCCAAAGTACCGGAAGCTTAAATACAATAAATCCTAACGACATTGCAAACGTTACTATACTTAAAGATGCCGGTTCGGCTGCTATTTATGGTTCGCGTGCGGCCAATGGTGTAATATTAATTACAACCAAAAGCGGAAAGTTGAATCAAAAAGCTACTGTAAGTTATAACGGCAGCTACGGCGTGCAGGTGCCCGATATAATGGTGCATAAAATAGGTGCCGCCGAAAATGCTTACGATAAGAATTTGGCCCTTGTTAATTCGGGCCTGGCACCGGCTTACTCACCTGAGCAGATACAGGAATTGCAGAATGAAGGCAGGGGTACCTGGGATTTAAACCACCTTGTTTATAACGCGCCCTTGCAATCGCACAATCTAAGCGTAAGCGGCGGCGGCGAAACTAATTCCTATTTTATATCAGGTGGCTACCAGGATCAAATGAACCTCTTTGTTGGTAATGGCGGTTCAGGCAGTAACTATGGATATCAGAAATATAATTTACGTTTGAATCAAACGTCTATAATCGGAAGGTTTAAATTTAACGCGATACTTAATTATACCAAAAGCCGTAATAAAACCACTGCCGCCAATGAAGGTTTCACTATTGCCGATGCCAATCGCGTGCCCTCTAATTTTAATTGGCAGGATGCTAACGGCAATTATTTAACTAACCCCGTATCTTCTCAGCAAAATGCATTGGGCTTATTAAGAGAAGGAGGTTTTAATCAAACCGATTACGATGAGGTTTTTGGTAACCTGAACGGTACTTTAACCATTACTAAAGACTTAAAATTAACAGGCGTTTTTGGCGGTACCCTGGATAATAACGGCAGTTTTTATAATGATAAAGCCGTTGATTTTTTACCGGCCGGAACATCGGCCAATAATGATCTTACGGTTAATGACGGGAATTATAAAAGCAACCTTTTTAATACGCAACTGTATTTAAATTATACCAAAAATTTACACAAGCACTCTATCAGTGCCACTGTTGGTGTTTCCAGCGAAATGTACAGCGGGAGAGGATTTAGCCTGTCAAAAAGCCTTACCGACCCAACTTTAGGAACCCCCACTACCGGCACCACAATAAGCCCGACAGGCTCAAACAATAGTATTGGCATTGATGCTAACAGCCTGCTCTCGCTATTTGGGCGTGTTAATTACAATTACGAAAGCCGGTATTTCCTCGATTTCGTATTTCGCGATGATGCTTCATCCAAGTTTGCGCCTGGTAAAAGAGCAAGCTTTTTCCCTTCAGTAACTGCTGGTTGGGTAGTAACAGATGAGAGCTTTATGAAGCCGGTAACCAATACGCTTAACAATCTTAAGTTTAGGGCATCATACGGTGTATTGGGTAATCAAAACGTTGGCAACTTCCAATACGAAACTACCTATTTTAATTACACAGCTGCCTATGGGTTTAACAACACGTTGGTGGGCGGTGCAGGTACACTTCAATCCAACCCGGATCTGACATGGGAAAGTGCGGCAACCTTTAATGCGGGTGTTGATTTTAGTTTGTTTAATAATAAGCTATCAGGCTCATTCGATTATTTCAATAAAGTAACCCGTAATATTTTACAATCCCCGCAGGATGTTCCTTCAATTTTTGGCGCCGGGCTTGCTGATGCCAACGTAGCCAAAGTTAGAGACGCAGGATGGGAAGCCGAATTGACCTATACGTTAAGAAGTAAAAGTGTTATGCAAAGCTTTAGCCTTAACGTAGCCGACAACAAAAATACATTGTTGAAGTTAACCGGAACAGCAACACAGCAAATTAACCAGCCTGACGTTTACGCATTGATAAGAAAAGTAGGCGAGCCAATAACAGAATACTACGGTTATGAAACAAATGGCTTATACCAAAGCCAGGCTGATATAGACGCTTCTCCTAAAATAGCAGGCCTTGCGGTTAGCCCCGGCGATGTGAAGTTTAAGGATTTAAACCATGATGGCGTGATTGACGCAAAAGATAAGACTGAACTGGGCAACCCTTTTCCACGTTATACTTTTGGGTTTACTTACCGCATAGCTGTTGCAGGCTTTGACGCTATGATATTTGTACAAGGCGTTGGAAAAAGGGATGAGTTTTTAAGGGGCGAATTGGTTGAACCTTACCAGGGTGGCTATGGTGCAACACTTTATGACCATCAAACTGATTTCTGGACCCCGGAAAATACAGGTGCCAAATATCCAAGGTTAGCTACATCGGGACCTTCAAACGTTAATAACTGGCAAACCGGCTCTGATCTTTTCAAATATAACGCGGCTTACGCCAGGTTGAAAAATGTAAATATCGGATACACCTTCAATAAAAATGTCACCCAAAAATTGGGTATTCAAAAACTTAGGGTATCCCTTATAGGTCAAAACCTTGCTACGCTTACCAAGCTAAAATTTGCAGATCCCGAAACAACGGAATTTGACAGCAAAGTAAATATTAACTCAAGTTCAAACAGCCCACGTAGTTACCTGCTATCAGCATTTTACGGGGTGGGGATTGATTTAACATTTTAATAAAACATTTTAAATTCATAGATATGAACTTTTTAAAAAAGCTCTTCATTGCAGTTTCAATAATTACAGCAATAACAGGTTGTAAGAAACTGGATATTGTACCAACCGATAGATTTTCGGATGCTACGTTTTGGAAAGTCGACGCCAACGTTTACAGCGCTTTGTACAATAACTACCATTTAATGTATAATAGTGGATTGTATTTTAGTGCCGAAGCTTTGTCTGATAATGCTTACTCACGTGCCGGCGATGTAGCTATTATATCCGGGGGAAACGCCACTGCTGCCACCGGAAAATTTGCAGGCGACTGGGCAAATTATTACTCTGATATTAAATCATGTAACGAGTTCTTAACTTTTGTGGGCCAAAACACCACCCTTCCAAAAGACGTGATGAGCAGGATGATTGCAGAAACACGTTTTTTACGCGCTTTTGCACACTTTAATTTAACAAAATGGTGGGGCGACGTGCCATTGGTTACAGACAATATTACTCCCGATGAGGCAAAAGTAATACCACGCACGCCGAAAGCCGACGTTGTTAAATTTATTATTTCCGAATTGGAAGCAGCTATACCAGACCTGCCTTCAAAAGATGCACTCCCTGCAAGTGAAAACGGAAGGATTACCAAAGGTGCTGCCCTGGCACTGGAAGCAAGGGTATTATTATACCAGGGAGATCGCATGGCGGATGTAGTTACCGTTTGCGAAAAGTTGATGAATGACCAAAGCACTAATGGTACTTATTCGTTAAATCCAAGTTATACCGATCTGTTTAGCGATAAGGTGGTTAATAAAACCAACAATGAAACCATGCTTTCGTTGCAATACGTACCAACCACTTATACCTGGTCAGACTTTTTCGACTTTGCGCCCCTATCAGTAGGCGGGCGTGTAATTTCTAATTCGCCAACGCAAGAACTGGTTAACGATTATATCATGCTAAACGGAAAAGGAATTACCGATGCGGGATCTGGCTATGATGAGAATAACCCATACGTTGGCCGCGACCCAAGGCTTACTGCCACAGTAGTTTATGATGGCTACAAGTGGGATAACGGCGGCGGCGTAAATGGTACAACCAAAACCATTTACATAAAACCGGGTAGCGACCCTTCCGATTCTCCAAGCAATCCTAACGGGCCCGATGAATATGTCGGCGACCGTGAGAGCTCATCGCCAACAGGCTATTACTGGCGCAAATACTTTGATCCGAATGCACTTGCAAGCTATGTATCAGGATTAAACCTGCATTTGATAAGGTATGCAGAAGTATTGCTTGATTATGCAGAAGCAAAAAACAGCCTTGGGCAGATGAACGAAACAGTTTGGAACCAAACCATCCGGCCTTTGCGGGTTAGGGCCGGCTTTACTGATGCAGCTGCCTTGGATTATCCTGCCAGCGGCGATATGACTACTATCATCAGGCGCGAAAGAAGAGTAGAATTAGCCATGGAAGGCATTAGGATAGATGATATCAGGAGATGGAAAATAGCTGAAATTACTATGAACGGCTATGCGCATGGCGCAAGATTCTCTGGAGATCAAACTACCGATAATGGCTATATCAGGGTGCAGAAAAGGCAGTTTAACCCCAACAGAGATTATTTATGGGCAATACCTGCAAATGACTTAAGTCTTGATAAAAATCTGACCCAAAATCCAGGTTATTAATTCATGATCATAAAACAAATAAAATGAAGACTTTAATAAGAATGAGCTTTATGGTTATGTTAACCATTATGGCATTTACATCCTGTAAAAAGGATACACACGCTCTAAGTACTGACGTTGCCCCGGTAACCACCTTAACTGCCCCAGACAATGCTGCAAGCTACACACTGGCACCGGCAACCGGGCCAAGCATACAGTTTAAGTGGGCTGCCAGTACAACGCCAGACCTTGTACTGTATGAGATAGCTTTTGATAAAGCGGACGGAGATTTCAGCAAACCTATATATAAGGTGCTATCTGATGGATCGGGAGTTCAGGCTCAGGCCACAATTACTCAAAAAGTTTTAAATACGGTGGCGTCAATGGCCGGCATCGCATCATTGAGTACAGGTACAATTAAATGGGCGGTGATCACATCAAAAGTAACCAATAATAAAGTGAGTACGGTGAGCCGCACCCTGCAGATAACAAGGCCCGCAGGTTTTGCAACTGTACCAAATGCCATATACCTTACAGGTTCGGCTACCGAGCAGGGTACGGACGTATCAAAGGCATTGCCATTCAAAAAGATAAGCGATGGCGTTTTTGAGCTTTATACTTCGTTGCAGCCCGGTACTTATAGTTTAATTGATAACACTACCGGCACACCTACCACTTATTCTATAAATGGTAGTAGCATTTTGCTTAATGGCGAAACCACAGTAACAGGTAGCAAAAACGTATATCGTATCTCGCTTGACTTTGGCAACGCTGCCGCAACCATGACCCAGATCCTGTCAGTAAATATGTTCCTGGCAATCGACAACAAGATATGGTTTACACTGCCATATAAAGGTAATAGCCAATGGGAGTTGGACGGTGCCAACGTAGTTATCCCGCAGGAGCCATGGGGCGATGAGAGCCGCTATAAATATGAGTTTATGGTGCAGGATGCAGGAGGCAATCAGTCGACTGAATGGTATGGAAGCGCCAATGGCGATAACCCTGATCCTACAACAAGCACACCGTTGTCCTACTTTTACATGTACCCGGTAACCAGCGATCAATTTAGCAATTGCTTTAAAATGGTGCCGAGCTATTCAGGTAAGAACTGTAATATCAATGTGAATTTCAGTCCAACTATACCGCAATATACCAATAGCGTAACACTGCAATAATAATCAACAGGGGCCGCTGTTTATATAATAACGGCCCCTGTTATAAAACATTTACCATGAAATTTAAATATCTTGACCGTCTCCTAACCTTATCATCGTTTGTAAGTATATTATTTTTCAGCGCATGCTCTAAAAAAGGTGACCCGGTGGTAAATAATAAGCCGCCCGATACATCGGTTACAAAACCACTCACCTATAATTACTCTTTGTTGGCAGACTCGGTGCAGGCTGCAACTTACAACACCTTCATATCGGCCGACCGTAACTATTTTATACAAAATAATACAGGCAACACAACTTTTAACTACTGGCCGCAGGCGCATGTGCTTGATGTTTTGCTGGACGGTTACCTGCGGACAAAGAATACGCAATACACAGCGCGCATGAAAGCTTTATTGAATGGTATTAAAATTAAAAACGGCGGTGCTTATCCCAATGAGTATTATGATGATATGGGCTGGCTGGCAAATGCAAGCATGAGGGCCTATAATACAACCAGCGATGCGGATTATTTAACTGTAGCACAAATATTATACACTGAAATAAAAGGCGGCAATAACACCACTTACGGGGGCGGTATAGCCTGGCAACGAAGCCAGTTATATTACAAAAATATACCGTCGACAGGTAATGCAACCATACTGGCCGCAAGGTTTTATATATTAAACGGAAATGCTGCCGACCTTACATTAGCTAAAAGCTTATACACATGGATGAAAACTACCCTGGTTACTTCGGGTGGTTTGGTATACGATGGTATCAACCGCAACCAGGATGGCGCAATTGATCATTGGGAGTTTACCTACAACCAGGGTTTATTCATCGGTTCGGCTGTTGAACTCTACAATTGCACAAAAGACCCCGCCTATCTGCAGGATGCTATACTTACCGCAAACAACCTTATTGCTGATCCTAATCTTACTACCAACGGGATATTAAAAAGTGAGGGTCAGGGCGACGGCGGCCTATTTAAAGGAGTGGCAGTTCGCTACTTAACGGAGCTCATAGAATTAACGGATCTTGATGAAACCAGCCGTACCAAGTATGCTAACTTTCTTAAAATAAATGCACAAACGCTTTATTACAAAGGAATAGCCCGGCCATCATTAATGATAAGCCCCGACTGGACCGTACAGCCTTCAGGCAGTACCGATCTTACTACGCAACTTAGCGGAGTAATGCTGGTTGAAGCGGCTGCCAAATTAAAAGCCGACGGGCACATCGAATAAGCTATCTGTCTACAAGAAAATAAAACAGGAATCGATAATTTGTAGTCCCTGTTTAACTTCTATTGAAAAGCGATCATTTCAAAATGAAAACAAAAATTAAGTTTCTGGTTTTTGTAATGAGCGGCCTGTTTTTGCCTTCTGCCTTAAATGCACAAGATCTGTTAAAATACGTCGATCCAAATATTGGTACGGCACATAGCCGCTGGTTTTTTTATACACCGGCAGCGGTATCCGGTGGGATGGCTAAACTGGCGCCATCAACCAACGGGCATTATGGTAACCCGAGTGGTTGGGAAGCGGTAGGCTATGATACCCGGCAGCATTCCATCGAGGGCTTTGTTCATTTTCATGAATGGCAGGTTGGCGGCGTAAGTTTTATGCCTACTACCGGCGCCATACAGGTTAAACCCGGAGCATTAGATACACCGGGGAGCGGGTACAGGTCTGATTTTGACCGTAAAAATGAATTGGCTCAACCCGGCTATTATAAGGTATTGTTGGATAGATACCATATCACAGCTGAACTCACTGCTACAAAAAGGGTTGGTTTTCACCGGTACACCTTTCCGGCAAGCGGCCAGTCACACATTATATTGGATATAGGCAACAAGCAAGGCGAAAGCAGTGATGTGATTGATGCAGGTGTTAAGATGGTGGATGCAACGCATTTTGAAGGTTTTGTGATCACTTATCCGAAATATGTGGCTCAATATGACCCTGACGGCAAAGTGGCCATGTACTTTTATGGCGAGGTAAATAAAAAACCGGGCAGTGTTGGCTCTTTTACAGCTACAGGCATCAATCAAACCTCGACAAAAGCAAATGGAAAAGGTGCGGGTTTATTTTTAAATTATAAAACCACCAGGGGCGAAGCTATTGAAATAAAGGTAGGGCTTTCATATACCTCAACTGCTAATGCAAAAGCAAACCTGTTGGCCGAGGCCGCAACCCTCAATTTTAACCGGGCCAAACTACGTGCACAGCAAACCTGGCAGCATGAGCTTGCAAAACTTACTGTTGAAAGCAGCGACGATACCAGCAAGATAAAATTTTACACAGGCCTTTATCACGCCCTGTTAGGCAGGGGTATTGCCAGTGATGTAAATGGGGATTACCCGATGCATGGTGGCAAGATTGGGCATTTACCTTTAGATACCCATGGTAAGCAAAGCTACAATTTTATGAATACCGATGCCATTTGGGGCGCCTGCTGGGACCTAAACCAGTTATGGGCATTGTCATATCCCGGATGGTATAAGGATTACGTACACACGGAATTACAGATATACAAGGACAAGGGCTGGTTTGGCGATGGTATAGCCAATAGCGAATATGTATCGGGTGTGGGTACAAATATGGTTGGATTAACCATTGCGGCGGCTTACAATGCAGGGATAAGAAATTACGATGTGAATTTGGCTTACAAAGCGGTTAAAAATAATGAATTAGGCTGGAAAGGCCGCAAAGTTGGTTCAGGCAAAATGGATACTAAGGCTTTCCTGGATCATGGTTATTCGCCTTTCCTTGATGCTGATAAAACAGATTCCACCGGGGCGCATTTTTCGGCATCGCATACGCTTGAATATAGTTTCAGTGCTTTCGCGGCAGCGCAAATGGCAAAAAACTTAGGTAAAACCAGTGATTATAAAAAGCTTATTAAATATTCAAATGGCTGGCGGTACTTGTTTAATCCTGCTAATAAACTCATTCAGCCTAAACGCGCAGACGGGACATTTATTAACAAGTTCGACCCGTATGAACCGTGGCGGGGATTCCAGGAAGGGAATGCCATGCAATACACCTTTTACGTCCCACAAAATCCGGCTGCGTTAATTGCAGCTATAGGGAAGAACGACTTCAATAAAAAGCTCGATAGTATTTTTACTACATCAAGGCGTGATGGCTTTGGTGGCGGCAAAACGATAAATGCTTTCGCAGGTATTACATCTATCTATAATCATGGCAACGAGCCCAGTTTACATATCAGCTGGCTGTTCAATTTTTCGGGTAAACCATGGTTAACCCAAAAATGGACAAGATTGATCTGTGATGAGTTTTATGGTATTGAACCTATACATGGCTATGGTTATGGCCAGGATGAGGACCAGGGGCAATTGGGCTCATGGTATGTAATGGCGTCGCTGGGTTTATTTGACGTAAAAGGTTTTACAGATGCTAACCCAATAATTGAATTCGGCAGCCCGATGTTCGATAGGGCAACCATAAAATTGGGCAATGGTAAAACACTGGCCATATTCACAAAGAATAACTCAAAACAAAATATGTTTGTGCAATCGGCAATATTTAATGGCAGAAAAATAAATAACTGCTGGATGTACCGCGATGAATTAATGAAAGGTGGTATATTAACATTTACCATGGGTGCCCAACCAAACAAAACCTGGGGCAATAAGATCTTACCGCCGTCAATACAATAATCAGTTACTATGATGAAAAAGAATATTATATTAGTCATTTTACTTTTACTTATAATCAGCCGTTCACAGGCCCAAAAATCGCCAGTTAACTATGTTAACCCCTTGTTGGGTACAGCTACCTTATGGAACCCGAAGGACCTGGGGTTTGTACCCACGCACAGAACATGGGGCGCCGAAGTGTTCCCCGGTTCATCTGTACCTAATGCCATGGTGCAATTAACCCCTGTAACCCAGTTTCATAGTGGCTCGGGATATCAATATGAAGACACAGTGATATATGGGTTCGCGCATACCAGCAAAGGGCACTGGAACTTGTGCAACATCCCGTTAATGCCAGCCACAGGGCAATTTACTGCCGATGATTACAAATCCGACTTCAGCCATAAAAATGAATCGGCGCATCCCGGTTATTACCAGGTTTATTTGGAACGCTATGGCATCAATGCCGAATTAACCTCAACATTGCGCTGTGCTTTTCATAAATATACATTTAGACCAGGTGCTGATAAAAAGCTGATCGCAAATTTAAACTTATCCAACGAGCGGGTGCATAATTGGGGCATACACCAGGAAAGCGAAAACGTTTTTACCGGCTTTCAGCAGGCAGGTGAAAAGATGTATTTCTATGCAGTATCTAACCATAAAATAAGCAAGATCGATTCTCTAAAAAAAGGCGATAAGGCGGTACCGGTGATCAACTTTGTTAATGTAAACAAACCGCTTGAGCTACAGATAGGATTTTCATTCGTCAGCATAAAAAACGCGAAGGAAAATTTAGAAAAGGAGATGCTGGGCAAAAGCTTTGAACAGGTTAGGAATGAAGCAACGGAAACATGGAGCAAACTGTTATCAAAAATTTCAGTTTCGGGTGGTACCGAACGCCAAAAGGGCATTTTTTATTCCTGCCTTTACCGTTCGTTCCTTTGGCCCGCTTTACGTAGTGATGCGAATTACGATTTTACCGATCTAAGCGGCAAAGTAGTGAACAAAGGCTTTAATTATTATACCGAGCCATCGCTTTGGGATGATTACAGGAACAAACTCATCTTATTGGGCCTGCTCTCGCCCAAAGTAACCAATGATGTAATAAAATCATTAATTGATAAGGGCGAAATAACCGGTTTTATGCCCACATTTTTTCATGGTGACCATGCATCGGTATTTATTACCGGCTCCTATTTAAGGGGACTAAGGGATTATAATGTAAAGGAAGCTTACCGGTTGATGCTTAAAAATGCTACTGTTGAAGGCACTCGTAAATATGTGGATGAATATAACACCAAAGGTTATATTGCTGAACTTGATGTCCCTAATCCTGTTACGGAAACTGTAACCAAAGCAGCCGTAACCAAAACGCTGGAGTATGCTTATGATGATTATGCGGTAGCACTATTGGCACAACAGCTAAATGATACGGCCAGCTATCGTATGCTGATGAAAAGGACCAAAAATTACAAAAACGTATTTAACCCGGCTACCGGGTTTATGGAGGGCCGGCTGACAAACGGCGACTGGGTGAAGAACTTCAACCCCTACTACCCCTACTATGAATACATGTACCGCGAAGCCAATGCCTGGCAATCAACCTTTTTTGTGCCGCATGATGTACCGGGTTTAATAGGGCTTTATAAAGGCAAACATAATTTTGAACTCAAAGTCGATTCGCTTTTTACAATTCCCTGGAAGGGTTACGAGGCGTATAACATATCCGGATTTATCGGGCAATACACTCAGGGTAACCAACCCGATCATAGCTATGGCTTCCTGTATTATTTTGTTGGCAAACAGGAGAAATCACAAGTAATACTGGATAGCATAATGAACCATTTTTATGACCTGGGCAAAGAGCACCTATCATACGCTGGCATGGATGATGCGGGCGAAATGTCGTCATGGTATGTATTTAATGCCATGGGCTTTTATCCCTTCTCGCCAGCCGACCCTAAATACATTGTTTCAGTACCGCTGTTCGATAAAATAAATATCCAGTTAGATAATGGCAATACCTATACCATCATCAAAAAAGGCAACGGTAAAAAGATCACGAACTTATCCTACGATGGTAAAAAGATCGATGGTTATTTTATAACGGATAAGGAGTTAAAAATGGGCAAACAATTGGAGATAAGCACTAAATAGTTGGCATAAAGAAAACACAACAGCTTGCTTAACTTTTATGATCTCCCTGGGGTGCAGCCCCCCGGGAGATCATTGCATTTTAACTTGTATTATTTTATTATTTGCCTCATCCATCCTACTCTATCGCAAACCATGTATAACTTTCTGGTTCTATAGTGAAAGTTAATTCTATTTGATATCCTCTATTGATCGGGTATTTTTTTGCTATGCCCTCTTTCTCACGAACGATCGCAATTTTTGTCAACCCTGTATAGTACAATGGAACTTTAATGGTTCTGGTAATGCTAACCTTAAGTGGATTGTACAACATGAGTAGCCCTTTGGTTTTTAGTTGCGGGTTCACATGCAGTATGCCATCCCAATCCCTGCCATCTGCACGGCGAAGATGGATAATATCTGAATTAAGGATACTGCGATATTTTTTGTACCAGTTAATTACATTTACTACCATCTGTCTTGTACTTTCAGTATCATACAATCTTGGCCCCCGGTAACAGGCTTGCACCCCTGCCCCGTAATATTGCATCATTAATTGTTTATAGTCTTTCAAATGCTCTGACAGGGGTTCAAGCACCGCTTCGGGGCCGCCACCCTGATAGCGGGTGAGCGGAACAAAACCCCAGCTCATGGTTGAGGTCTTTTCCCAGGTACCATCAAAAATGTTCTGCCGGTTCAATATCATTTGTTGTTCGCGCGGTAACGAGAAGTTAACCTCCCGGTAGCCAATAGCAATTTTATTGGTGCCATCCAAAAAATACCAATCCGGGGCATTCACATAAACGCCATGCTCATTGCACCAATGGTACAAACCTTTTTGCAGTTCCATTTGCCGCCATTGGCTGTCGTCGAGGTTCTTATGTCCCGGATGATTCACAGACGCGCAAACATCACCCGGATAAGGGCCGTCGTTTTCGAAAATATCAAACCTTGCCCGGCTGATAAAGTACTTCAATTTTTCCAGATATGCCAGGCCCCACTTACTTCCCAGGCAAGGGGCATTGCCGAAGAAAGCCCCGGCATCAGGCCTGCCGGTTACCGGATCGATCACATCGTCAGCATCACTTATCTTCCTGGAGCTGAATAAGGAATACCCCCCGATCATAATATGTTTGCTGTGTGCATATTCAGCTAATGATTTCCACCGCCGGATATTTAAAGCGGAGGTATCTTCCATATTACAATGGCTCCCAAAGCTGAGTATCAATGCTTCATACCCGGTTGCTGCACATTGATCAATTGCGGTTTTTACATCTCCATCATTTTTACTTACCAGGTGCATAAATATAGGGTTCTCAGTAGTCCATGGCGCAATGGTATTATACATTTTCCTGATGGCTAATCCCCGTCGTTCCCTGTCATAGCTATCCATCAGCAGCTCATAAGTACGCACGGAGTTGAAATTTTGCCCTGGTTCCAAATCAATACCTGTTACTTTTTCCGGATACACTTCCAACAAACACGGTGTTTGGTAATTGTAATTCACCTGCGATGTATAACTGCTATCGGCTTTCCAGTGGGTGGTCTGATCACTTAGGTCATATCTCATCGAATTATTAAAAGCGTAATTGGTTTCCAAATAAAGGCCATGTTGCTTTTCCATTTGGGCGGGGGAACCAACTACTGCACTTTCTTCTTCAACAGTTGCCAATATTTCGTTAACCACCCTGTTTAACTTTATGCGTTTGCTACCGCCATTTTTAACAGATAACCATTTTACAATAAGTGGTATATGATCATACAATTCATAATGAACGGTAACCACTAATCCTTTTAACTCATCTCTATTTGATTTGAAGATAATGGACAGCATTTTACCCGAAGGCTGTGTAGTATTCAAAGCCCATCCCCGCGGTTTCCAACGGATGTAAAGCGGGATGTCTGTTACTGTATAAGATTGAAACTGAAAATCATTTTTATCGTTTTTAAACCCATCCACCCATTCAGGCAGCAGATATGCATTCTCTTTCTGGCCATAAAGTCCGCCCACATTATATTCCTTGCCATTAATAGTTAACATAGCCTCTGGCTTTACTGCCCTTAATAACTGTTGTCCGCTACTCATATTGCTATAATCAATACAGGCGATATTTTGCTGAATACGAAAAGTCCGTTTTACCAAACCATTGCTCAGAATAATGTTCTTTCCATCGGCATAAACACCAGCCTTTTCCCGGGTTGGCGTTACTAACCAATCCTGGGAAAGAACAGGGTGATCGCGTTCTTTCCAAACGGGTAATTTAGCATCCGGGGCCTGGGCATAAGTACCTTTTAGAAGGCAAAAAAAAGCAACTATTAAAAAAAACTGTTTCCTATCCATTTATTTAGTACGTTGTTATTTGTGGTTAGCCATCAAACTTAAAACAGAATAGCATTTTCTAAGGTCGGTATTCTCATTAGTATATAAGGCACTTAAACAACCGTTTGTGTAATACTAAAATACAGGAATTATTAGCACCAAATCCTTAATGGGATGGTAAAACAAAAAAATGGACATCAAACAATATCCTCAAATAATCTCAGGCTTCAATTTGTAAAAAATAACTTAACCACAACTATTTAGTGGTATTGGTGGACATGTTGGCAAATTCCACATCGTTTGGTTCCCAAAGCTCTACCTTATTGCCTTCGGGGTCTGTTATGTGCACAAAATTGCCATAGCTTGTTTTTTGTACGCTATCTGTTGGTAATACGCCTGCAGCTTTCATATTGGCCAATAGCTGAGCCAACCCCTCCACCCGGTAATTGATCATAAACTGCTGCCCTTGTGGAAAGTATTTGGTCGTTTCTTTAAAAGGCACCCATAAGGTAAACCCTTTTTTTGTACTATCAGCACCCTGGCGCCATTCAAAATTACAACCACTTTGTTCCATATGCAGGCCCAGGTACTTGCTATACCATGCCTTTAGCGTCTTAGGGTCTTTGGCCCTGAAAAAGATACCGCCGATGCCGGTTACCCGCGGGCCGGAGGCAGCAGGGCTCGTTAATCGGCTAAAACCATAGCCCAGCAAAAAAGTAACCGACAATAAAACGGCAAGTGTGATTTTTTTCATCGCAAATAATTTTATGTTAAATATAGCCAATGGTGCAACGGGAAGCGCAAACCAAGCTTTAAATATTAAAATAAAACTTTTATTTTAATATTTAATTTTATAACCATTCAACGCATCATAATGGAAATAAATACAACTGAAAACAAATCAAATGAACCAATGCCCAGGCCTTTTTTTCAAACGTATTTCCACGGCACAAAGGCCGACCTAAAACCTGGCGATTTTATCGACATTGGTATTAACTCAAACTATGGAAAAAATAACAAAGCGAAATACATCTATCTCACTGCCACACTCGATGCTGCTATTTGGGGTGCTGAATTAGCTTTGGGCGATGGGCGTGAACGGATCTATTTAGTAGAGCCAATGGGTTCAATTGAGGACGACCCTAATTTAACCGACAAAAAATTCCCTGGTAACCCAACCAAATCATATCGCTCAAAACATCCGTTTAAGGTTGTTGGCGAGGTTACCATTTGGCAGGGCCACTCACCCGAACAGCTTAAAGCAATGAAAAACGGCCTGGCCAAGCTTAAGGAACAGGGCATTGAGGCAATAGAAGACTGATTAAAGGAAGGTTTCCGGCCAATGATCAATTTCTCCCAAACGGCACCGAAATAGCATAAGGCGCGCTTACAGGCTGGCCGTTCTGCATTGCGGGTTTCCATTTTTTGTTATAATCTTTTAAAACCTGGATAGCTATGCCATCAGCCTCGGTGTTAAGCGGGTGTACCACTTTGTACCCGGTTAAGCTGCCATCCTTTTCAACAATAAAACTTAAAGTTACGGTGCCGGTATCGGCGGAGTTATATTGGTGGTTAGCATATTTTTTCATATACTTTATTAACGCATCCATTCCGCCCGGCGGCTGGGGGGTGGTTTGCTCGTTGGCGTTTTGTGATTGGCCTGATACGGCACTAGCGGGGTTATTGCTCTGCTTTGCTTTTGCCGCTATTACAAACGACAGCATCAGGAGAACAAGCATAGTTTTTCTCATACGGTAAAGGTATTCTCAATTTTGCCGGAAAAGTAATGGTAACCAAATTATTACCTGCTTTATTGGTTGGAAATCCCGGGTGGATATTAAACATTTAAAAAGGGTTGGTGTAGTTTCCAAACGAAGGTATATTTCCTTTAAAGTCGTTAACGTTGCTTCCATCATAATGATACACACCGTTCATAGATCCAAACCAAATACTCCCATCACGAGCTTCTAAAATCCCAAAAAGACCGTTTCCTCCCGACTTGATTCCGGTTGCAGTAGCTTGGTTATCAGACAATGTTTTTACATCGTAACGGGAAAGTGCCCACCCCGGCCATAAGCGCTTTCTGAGCTGGTCCAAATGTTCCCTTTTTTATCTTCGTAGATATAACCAACAAACTTTTGTGTGAAATTGATAAATGCTTTTCCGTCATAGCGCCAAAGGCCATCCTGGCCACCGAGTCAGATATTACCCTTTTTATCTTCGGTTATCGAGCGAACATTCGTATAAGGTTTACCATTCATGGGTGAAAACGGTAAATGTTTTTCCATCATACATGAAGGTATTACCCCTGCAGGCAATTAAATTGATTTACGGAGAGGGGGAAAGTTGCAATTACTTGCAAATAGTTAATAATCAATGATTTATGAATAAAGTAACTGTTTGTGACCATTTACTGTATCCGAGTTTTCCAGGCGACCACCGCTCTGGTTAATTTTTAATGTTTAATTACCATATTGGCTCATTTCTTTTTGCGCCTTTTTTTCTATGCGATATTCTGAAGGCAACATATCAAATTTAGCTTTAAAAGATTTAGTGAAATAATGCGGAGTGGCAAAACCGGCCGTATAGGCGATTTGACCGATAGTAAAATCACTTTTTTCAAGTAAAACCGCAGCTCTATCAAGTTTTAGCGATCGAATGAATTCAACAGGGGGCAATCCTGTCAACTCAAGTAGCTTACTATATAACGCTCCTCTGCTCATCCCAAATTGGTGACTTAGATCCTCTACGGAAAATCTTGGATTATTAAGATTTTCTTCGATGTAGATCACAATATTCTTTAAGAATTTTTCACTGCCGGTTTCAATTTCAATATCCGCCGGAATAACTTTGATCTGTTTGGAATAAGTTTCCTTAAGCGACTTATTCAAATTAAGCAGATTCCTGATTTTTAAATTTAATACTTCGAAATTGAATGGTTTGGTTAAATAGTCGCTAACTCCTGTTTCCAACCCGATAAGTTCTTCTTCCTGACGGGTTAACGCTGTAAGGATAATTATAGGAATATGTTTTGTCCTCTTATCAGCTTTTATTTTTCTGCTTAAAACAATACCATCCATAAAAGGCATAGTAATATCGCTAACAATAAGGTCAGGATGAACCGCAAGCGCTTTGTGCCATCCTTCACGACCATTCGCTGCTTCTGTCACTTTGTAAAAATTCTTAAGATTATCGGCAAGATAAAAGCGGAGTTCCTCATTGTCTTCAACTATGAGGACATGAGCAGATCCATTTTGTTTTATTTGTTCAGGATCACTTTCATTTGTATTTTCAAGTTCCTGTTGTCCCGCAATTGGTTCATCTGTTTCCTGCTCATCTACAGAATATTCTAACGCAGGTAAAAAGAGCGATACTTCGAATATTGTACCTTTACCGGGAGAACTTTTTACATCAATTTTCCCTCCGTGTATATTTATTAATTCTTTGGCTATAGATAAACCGATCCCGCTTCCCTGGTTAACCCCCGATGCATGTATATCTCCCTGATAAAAGCGATCAAAAATTAAGGCAAGTTTGTCTTCAGTAAGTCCGATTCCGGTATCTCCAACGGTTAAAATAATAGGATGTACCCCATTTGCGGGGTCAGTTTCGGCTACAGCCAAATTCACGGTTACCTGGCCGCCTGTTGGCGTGAATTTAAAGGCGTTTGAGAGCAGATTAAACAGTATACGCTCAATCTTATCATGGTCGAATTTTGCAAATACTTTAAAAGGTACTGTGTTATAGGTTAATAATATCTTTTTTGTTTCTGAGAGATCCCGGAACGAATCTACCAGATCTTTAACAAATGAGGTAATCTCTCCATCACTTAAATATAGCTTCAATTCATTCTCTTCAAGTTTCCTGAAATCTAATAACTGGTTAACAAGATTAAGAAGACGGCGGGCATTTCGTTTGATCACGTTCAATTGTTCAGATAATTGCTGGTCTTTAAACTGATTCAGCAATTTGTCAGCAGGGGCCAGGATCAACGAAATAGGCGTTCGGAATTCATGGCTTAAATTTGTAAGAAATTTGATCTTCATCAAATCCAGCTCGTGGCGTGTCTTCGCTTCTTCCTGTGCCTGCTTAATTTTAAGCTTTCTTATTCCTTCACGGCGAATAAACCACAAGGTACCAACAGCGATCAGGGCGTAAAGAAAATACGCATATCCCGTCATCCAAATTGGCGGGCGTATCAAAATTTTTATCGATGTACCGGTATTATTCCAAACACCGTCATTATTAGCTGCTTTGACAGTAAAAGTATATTCGCCGGGATCAAGATTTGTATAATAAGCGGTTGTAGATGTTCCTACATTGTTCCAGCCTTTATCAAAACCTTTTAACCTATACTCATAATGATTTTGGTTAGGTAGAGTATAATTTAACGCTGCGTAACTAATTGAAAAGTTTTGTTTATAATCCAGATATATGGTTTTGGCAAATGCCAGATCTTCATGAATAGACGATTCAGGGCCCGGTGCTACCACCTTATTATCTATTTTAAGCGAGGTAAGAAATACGGAAGGAACATTATTGTTAACTTTAATATCGCTTGGCCTGAAATAATTAAAGCCGCGCGAACCACCAAAAAACAAAGTACCATCAGATGATTTAAACCCCGATCCATCAAGAAATGAGTTGTTCTGCAGCCCGTTAAATTCTGAATAATTTGTACTTTTTTGAGTTTTAGGATCAAAGCTGGTTATGCTATTATCAGTACTGAACCATAGGGTTCCATTGTTATCACGGAGTATCTTATGAATGGTTGCATTTGGCAACCCGGTCACACTTGCCATTGACGATATTTTATGCGTTTCTGCATTAAATAAAAACACGCCATCTCCAGTGGTGCCAAGCCACATATTGCCATTTTTGTCTTCGAGCATTGAAATGATCTTATCAATAGGGAGGCCCGTATTTAAAGGATTATATAGGGTAAACTTCCCTGTCGAAGGATTAAATATAGTAAAACCACTGCCATACGAACCTATCCATATATTTTGTTTATGATCGGTTTCGATAACTCTTATATAGCCATTAATTGGTAATGAAGTATCTTTTAACGAGTCGGTTACAGGCGTATATTTTTGAAATTCATTTGTTTCAGGGTTGTAAACATCAACACCATTGCCATTGGTGCCTATCCATATCCGGCCTTTGTCATCCTCTTTAAGACAAAATATGTCATTCCCGTTTAGCCCCGATGTATTATCAGTTTTTATATATTGTTTACAGCTGCCTGTTTGTGCATTATAAGAAAAAAGTCCGTTTTGGTATGTCCCTATCCATAAAATATTGCGGTGGTCCAACATCATACAAAGTATGGGGAGCCCTGCCGTATTCACTTTTATTTTACTCGTTATAGGCAAATGATCAAATAGGCCTGTCGATGGATGAAATAGGTTTAATCCCCCTCCGTCCGTACCGATAAAAATGTTATCCGGGTTCTTTTCTGCAAATGCATCAACGAATGATGCACTCAGTCCTTTTGGGTCAAATTCCCGGTCTTGTTTTAAATTAAAAAGCGTTAGGTTCTTATCATATTTTTCAATCCCGCTTTCATAGGTACCCAGCCAATAAATCCCATTTGGATCAATGCAAATACTCTTTATAGATTTGCTATTTAGGCTGAAAGGGTCGCGGGCATCATGCACATATCGTGTTACTTTGTATGTCTTGGTGTTCATTATGTTAAGGCCGCCTTCTGTTCCAATCCAAATGGTTTCTTCTTTATCCGGGGCAATTGCATACACACTGTTTCCGCTTATAGAAGCCTTGTCCCGGTCATCATATTTGAAATTTCTAAAATTAACTGATGAGGGTTGGAATAAACTTAGCCCATTACTCGTACCTATCCATAAACATCCTGTATGGTCTTCTCCAATAGTGTTAACAACATCCCAGGCTAAACTATTCGGGTCTTTATCAGAATGCACGAATTGCTTAAACGTTGCATTTGCCGACTGATATTGATAAAGGCCCTTGTCGGTACCTACCCAGATCATTTTTTTACTGTCTTCGAACACCGAAATTATATTTGATGACCCCAATGATCCTTTTGTAACAGATGATGGAAGGAAAATTTTAATATGTTTCGTCCGCAGATCCAACACGTCTAATCCATGAATAGTAGCCAGCCACAGCCTGCCGAGATGATCACAACAAATAGATTTAATATAATAACTACTAAGATGATCGTGCCAATCCGCTGTTGGGAATTGTTTAAAAACATCCATTTTACGGTCGTAACAATAAAGCGAACCCCCAAGTACCCCTACCCACAAATGCCCGCTCTTATCTTCACACAGGGCTTGAACATCCTGGGAATTATAAGGCACAACGTTTCGCGTTTTAAATCGGTACACTTTAAACTCAGATCCGTTAAATTTATTCAGGCCTTCTTTAGTAGCTATCCAAAGTATTCCATAATGGTCTTTTAAAATAGCGTTTACGGTATTTGACGACAGACCATCCTTAACGGTCTGTTCGGTGAATTTAATTTCGGATTGTTGGGCAGATAACTTACTGGGCGCGAAATAAAATAGTGCCTGTAAAACAAATAACAGGCTAATGCCTTGCGAAATGTTTCCTGGAATAACATTGAACAATTTTCGGGTAAGAGTTACTAAAAGGATCATATTTCACTTTTTTCTTCTGCAACAAAATGCCAACACAAGCATAACGTGCATTAAGTAATGCTAAAATTAATTTTCAAAAAATTTCAACCTGGTGGTTTAAATGTAAATTGGTATTCGTGCCGAACGTTATGCTAAACAAATATAAATGATGCAGGAATAATAAATGCCAACAAATGTTCAATTATATAAAACAACCGTTTAATATAGCCATTGCTTGACTGTAATGCGGTTAAAATAAAACCAATGGCGTTAGATTGAAATTGTTGACTATTTAACAAATCTTGTAGAAAATTGACAATTATTGGGCTTTGCAGGTTGTTGGCAAGGCTATCTTTACATGATGTCCGATTATAAGATACCTTGTTATCCTATTGTGTATTCTTTTATAATGATTGCGCATAAAAGGAGGATGCCAACTCGGAAATTATTAGACCTGAATACTTTCATCCAGATAAATTGATGTTACTGGCGGTATTTTCTATCTGATTTATTGCGCTGATATTAAATTGAATTGCGAAAAATCCCCTCGCATCAGGACATTTGCGCACGTTAAAGAAAGGTGAAAAACGAGGCTGGCCTTAATACCTGTTTAATTGGAAAGGCGGCCTGATGGTGTAAAAAGTTTATTTGAAATTATATAAAAAAATGCGAAAAATTATTCCAAAGGGTTTCCTGATGGCGGTACTGGGTACAGTCTTTTTTAATTATTCGGCGCTTGCCCAAAGTAATAGCCAAAATGAGCACTATCTATCCGAACCATTGATCAAAGGAATATTTACTGCCGATCCATCCGCGCATGTGTTTGGCGGTAAGATATACATTTACCCTTCACATGACATTGATGCGGGAATACCGGAAAACGATAATGGTGACCATTTTGCAATGAGGGATTATCATATTTTCTCAATGGATAGTATTGGTGGTGCCGTGAAAGACAATGGTATAGTATTAGATATTAAAGATATTCCATGGGCAAAACGCCAGCTTTGGGCTCCCGACGCAGCATTTAAAAATGGGATATATTACCTGTACTTCCCTGTTAAAAACAAAAATGATGCATTCCAAATCGGCGTGGCAACATCTCATAGTCCTGTCGGCCCGTTTAAGGCCCTGCCCAACCCGATTAAAGGAAGCTATAGTATTGACCCTGCCGTTTTTATCGATGATGACGGAAAAGCATACATGTATTTTGGCGGCCTTTGGGGCGGCCAGTTGCAACGCTGGAAAAATGGAAAATACGACCCCCATGGTTCGAAGACCGACCTGCTAATGGATGATTCGCCTGCATTAAGCTGCCAGGTAGCACGGCTTAATGATAGCATGACGGAATTTAATGGCACAGCACAAAATGCGCTTATTGTTGATAGCAGCGGCCATGCACTAAAAGGCGGCGACCACGATCGTAGATTCTTCGAAGGGTCATGGATGCATAAATTTAATGGCAAATATTATCTGAGCTACTCTACTGGCGACACACACTATCTTGCATACGCTATAGGCACATCTCCATACGGGCCATTCACCTATGCCGGGCATTTTATGCAGCCGGTTCAAGGATGGACGACCCATCACTCTATCATTGAATTCAAAGGCAAATGGTATATATTTTACCATGATACAGAGATATCTGGTAAAACATATTTACGAAACGTTAAAGTAACGGAATTACATCATAATGCTGACGGGACGATAGCCATGATCTATCCAAACAAGTAAACGAAAATATGATAATACTTTATAGGGATAAGCCATAATGTACAGAAGTGTAACCGATCAATAATTATCCATACAGGCTTTACAGTTAAGTAAGCGATATTTTTCGTTTGCTAAAAATATGCCACGTTAAAAGGATGAATCTGGCCAATAATATTTATGAGAAAAATTTATCGCAATTTGTTAACATCTGCTTTTTTATTATTTGCTTTTACCACATCTGTTAAGGGGCAAGGTAAATCAGATTCATCTATCTATTATAAACAAGTGCGCACCTACGTGAACCCGGTTTTGCCTGGTGATCATCCTGATCCGACCCTTCTAAAAGTTGGCAACGACTTTTACCATTGTGGTTCCAGTTTTCATTTTAACCCTTATTTACCCATTTATCATTCACGGGACCTGGTTCATTGGGAGATTATCAGCAGGGTGGTTTTTCCTGCCGAGGCCGGCTTTGTATCTGATCATCCTTCTGCCGGTATATGGCAGGGTGCAATTACTTATTTCTATGGTTCGTATTGGATCTATTTTTCGGCTAACGGGCAATGGTTCTCAAAGGCAGCATCACCAAAAGGCCCATGGTCGCACCCTGTGCAGGTAAAAACAAATACCATTACAGGCCCGCTTGGGTACGATAACTCCATTTTTGTAGATGATAATGGAAAGCCGTACATGGTTATCAAAAACGGGCAGAAGATAAACCGTGTACAAGCGCTGGGGCGCGATGGCCAGCTTACTGATACTGTAATTAAGCTTGACTGGATAAATAGCAACCTCCAATATAGTTGGGCCGAGGGGCCGGTGATGTGTAAGCGCAATGGTTATTACTATTATTTCCCTGCGGGCGATGTAACGGGGGGGGGCAATACGTTTTACGGGCACCTATGCTCACTGGCGATTCAACAAAGTGGGTGCGTTTGGGCAATTTCTTTAAACCCGTGGCAGACCCTGCCGCACGTTTCAGGCACCCTAACCATATTTCTGCACCAATTCAATTGGCTGATGGTTCGTGGTGGACAATAGGGCAAAGTTATGAGATTGCTAATGGCGACGACTGGTCGGGTATGGGCCGTCAAACCTCGCTGTACCCCATTGTTTGGGAAGGCGACCGCCCGTGGGGCATGGCGCCAGTGAGCATGCCAATTAAAATGCCGCATCTTCAGCGCTCCGATATTTTATGGCGCAGTGTTAATTCCGACAGTTTTAATTCCGATTCGCTTGGTCTATGGTGGCACTTCCTAAACCAAAAAGCTGCCGGGTCATATTCGCTCACTGCCCGTAAGGGATGGTTAAGATTAACCCCCCTTAACGAACGTACGCATATCTTACAAAAAGAAACCGACCACTATTATACGGCCGTAACCAAGGTGGATCTCAATTCGACAGACACGAGCTCTAAGGCTGGTTTGTATCTTACGAATGGCAATCAACAGGTAGTGGTGCAGTTATACATTGGTTATGATGCCGGTAAAAAAATAGTTTTTAGAATGGACACCGCTGTTCGTGCTATTCCAAATATCTTTGGTAACGTAGTTTGGCTTAAACTACAGCGCATGGAGCATACGCTGGTTGCTTATTGCAGCGCCGATGGCGTAAAGTGGGTTGTATTGGGTGCACCTATCAATTCCATAGCCTTAGATAAGGCACAACCTGATTTTAATTCATGGGTAGGCACAAGCCTGGGGCTTTTTGCGGAAGGTAAACCTGCAGATTTCGATTTTTTTATATGTAAGGATGGTTTTACGGCCTTGCCTGCGGAGGGTTACTGCAATTATTACGGTATAACTACTATAAAAAAAGGAAATGAAAAAGCTGTGACCAATACCTCTGCCTATGGCGGATGGCTTATGATATCGGGAGTTGACCTTGGACATGATAAAGAAGCAGCCAGGCTTGAAATTACAGCCTCTTCTACAAAGGACAGCAAGATTGAGATATTCCTGGATAACCTAACCGATGGGCGCAAAATTGCCACTGTTAACGTTCTGAAAACAGGTGGCGATAATTGGAAAACGTTTTATACCGGCTTAACTCATTTATCTGGCCATCATGATTTATTCATCAGGTTTCCGGCAGGCGTGCCTGGTTCAACCTTTATAAAAAGTATCCGTTTCATGCATTGAAATTAAACAATATGGCAAGCTGATGCACTGGTTACGCGACCAGGGAGGTACTGCCGGCAATCAATTATAACATAGGTAAAATTTCGGGGAATAATGCCCAACTTAAACGTTGTTTCTCCTCAGTCTAATCTCCCCAATTTCGATAAATCATGCATGATTGCCGAAGGCTGCAAGATGCCTGGAACAAGGCATGGTGAAAAATACACTCATTAACAGGATTTAAGGCACAGCCGTAAACTAAATACGGAAATAAGTACCTTAATTAACGGCCGTGCCCTTATAAGCTATACACAAATAGTCATGTCTTCGAATAAAATTCTTATCGGCAAAAGCGGATAGGATAACTTTTTAATCCGGGGGGCACTTATACGGTTAAGTTAAACATAAAACAGAAGGTCTGGTTCTCTGCCAACAAGCCCTGATTATCTTTCAGGCGAAGAGCTTAAGAAAGAATATTCGATATAAGAATAAGGCACAAAGAAGCTCAATAATTATGGATCTGCAACGGAAACCGCCTAAATATTTCGATAAATGCTGATACGTCCGTGATTCCTGATGCAAATTTGGCACAAACGATTGTCTTAGTAAATAAAACAAACGTTCAAAATCGCTATTGAAGGGCATTTAAAGCCTACTAAATCAATTAACTTAATTTATATCCGGCAAAATTGTTATGAACAAAAGTTGTATAGTTCGATCAAAAAGTTGTTCTGTTTCTTTTTACTAATACGATAATTTTAACACATCAAAATCGGGGTCACCTATTTTAATCAGACCAATTATTAAATAAGCCATACTGCCTTGAAAATTACCACCGTAATAAATATCGGTTGGTATTATATGGTATCTATGAGCCAACAACCAAATTAACCAATTGTTAAACTAACCTTTATTGAAAATGAAAAGATAAATACTATCCCCAAGAAAGAAAGACCAATTATTCAATCTGTCTAAGTAAGTAACCGCAATGCAGTGTTTACAGCTACTTTATTAACCCATAACATTTTTAAATTATGAACAAAAATCTTATAGATTCATTTGCAAGAATGGGAATAAAATTGTCTATCGTGTCCGCGTTTTTAGTAATAGCGGTAACCGATCAGGCGATGGCATCATCCGCAAAAAACAATTTTTATAAATACAAATTATCAGGCAAAGGTGTTGTGAATGCCGAAAAGGAAATTACAATATCAGGAACAGTTAGAAATGATAAAGGAGAGCCGGTTATTGGCGCATCTGTCGTTATCAAAGGTTCTTCAACAGGTACACAGACTGATGCGAAAGGACATTTTAGTATAACTGCACCAAATCAAACTGCTATAATTGTTTTTAGCTACGTTGGGTACATTAAACAGGAATGTAGTGTTAACGATAAAACTACTTTTGATATCATTCTGCAAGCAACCGGCAAATCTCTTGATGAGGTAATTGTGGTTGCCTACGGTACCCAAAAGAAATCCTCGGCAACGGCTGCGGTTTCAACCGTTAAAGGTGATGTACTTGCTGCATCGCCGGTGGCCAACATATCCAGCTCACTTGCGGGTAATGTTGCCGGCGTAAGTATGCGCCCGAATGGTGGCCAGCCAGGGAACGATAATCCTGACCTGCATATTCGTGGCATCGGAACAACTGGAAGCAATGGGCCTTTGATAGTTGTTGACGGTGTAGAACGTAACAACATCAGTCAAATCGATCCTGACGCAATAGACAATGTAACCATTCTTAAAGATGCGGCAGCTGTTGCCCCTTACGGCCTCGGTGGAGCAAACGGTGTTATCCTGATCACTACCAAACGCGGGAAAACAGGCGCTCCGCTATTGACATTAAATTCCTATTATGGTATTCAAAACCCAACGTATGTACCGAAGCCGTTGAGTGCCCAAGATTATATGCGCTTATCAGATGAAGCTTATCTCAATGATAACCCCGGATTAACAACGATACCTTATCAGGAGAGTCTGATCAACAACTATGCAAATCTTAATCATCAGAATCCGGATTTATATCCCATCAGTGATGCAGTATCAACCGTTCCTAAGAAAAATGCACCTATTACACAAACTGACATACAACTCTCCGGCGGTACTAATGCCGTAAAATATTTTGGAGGTTTCGGTTTGCTTAACCAGGATGGTATGTTCGATGCTGTAAATTATCGTAGGTATAGCTATAATATGAACCTCGATGTTAATGCTACCTCTACAACTAAAGTTTCCCTTTCATTAACGGGGGCTTTTGAAAATACCAATAGTTTTGACTCCAGCACCTCTATCAATCAGTTATTTAGAGGGTTGCTTAAATATTTGCCTAATCAGGCTTTAAGCTATTCCAATGGTTTATACGGCGCATCCGCCGGAAACTCACCATTAGGTGTACTTAATTCAGGGGGTTATTATAGGAAAAATCAAACTACAGAACTAATAAGCATTGGTATTGAGCAACAGCTGCCCTTTATTGATGGCTTAAGTATAAAAGCGAATTTTAGTTACGATCCATATAATTACATTGAAAAAGGGTGGCATGAACCCGCTTACTATGATGTAATAAATACAAGTGTAACTCCTTACACCTATTCATCCGCAATTTCTACTTCAGAAGGCCAGGCATCGCAGGTTACATCACTTTACCAAAATTATTGGGCGAACAATACATTCACCTACCAGGGTTATTTAAATTATCATCATTCGTTCGGTAAAAGTAATGTAACCGGGTTAGTTGTTGCAGAGGAAAGGAACAATGTCCAGTCTAATTTCGGTGCAAGTTTAAATGATTACACATTGAACATTGATGAACTGAATTTTGGCAGTTCCGCCGCAACCGATCGTGGTGTTAATGGATCTTCGTCTACAGGCAGCCAGGTAGGGTATGTGTACAGGCTGAACTATGATTATGATGGTAAGTACTTATTCGAAACATCTGGCAGGTACGATGGCCATTACTACTTTGCACCAGGGCGGCAATATTCCTATTTTCCGGCATTTTCTGCAGGCTGGGTTTTATCAAAGGAAAAATTCATGGCCCCGCTAACTTTTATAGATTACTTAAAGGTCCGCGCTTCATGGGGTAGATCAGGGAATTTGGCGGGCGGTGCCTTTGAATATCTCAGCGATTATACGCTTTACTCTAACGCCTATGCCTTTGGTACCGGCAATTTGGTACAGGGATCTTATCAGCCACAAGAAGCAAATCCGGATTTAACCTGGGAAATTTCAACAAAGCGGGATGCTGGCTTTGAAGCCACACTCTTTAAAGGCATGTTAAAAATAGATGCTGATTATTTTACAGAAACCAGAACGGGGATGTTATTGCCTCCGAGCGTTACGGTACCGGTTGAATACGGATTAAAACTGCCTCCAACGAATGCAGGGATAATGGATAATCACGGTTTTGAAGTTACTTTAGGAACGCAGCATACATTTAGTAACGGTTTATCATTAGGCTTAAACGGTAATTTTAGCTATGCTGAAAATAAAATGGTTCAAATATATGAATCGCCTACAAGTTACAATAACCCAAACACAAGGCAAACAGGCAGGCCTTATGGTGAGGTATTCGGTTATAAGGCGATCGGGATTTTTACAACAGCTCAGGACAAGAACCACGATGGGGTGATAGATGCTGCGGACGGCTACAACGTTACTCAATTTGGTACGCTGCATCCGGGTGATATTGAATATGCGGATATGAATCACGACGGAAAAATTGATTTTAATGACGACGTTCCTATTGGTAATCCAAATTATCCGGCAATAACCTATGGGTTTACGCCTACAGCCAGTTGGAAAGGTATTGATGTTTCTTTGTTATTCCAGGGCGCTGCTATGGAGAGTTTTAACGTTCAGGGATTTCAAACCATTCCTTTTGACAGTAATGACAGCAATACAGCATACCAATACTACAATAACCGATGGACGCCAAGCCACCAAAATGCCTTGTACCCACGTGCAACAGAAGCTCCGTATAGTAATAATACCCAAACTTCAAGTTTGTGGATAGTAAATACGGGGTATTTGAGGCTTAAAACAGCTACTATAGGTTATACTTTTCCATCTGCATGGTCTAAAAAATTGGGGATGAGCCGCTTAAGAATATATGCAGCAGCTCAAAACTTTTTAACTTTTAGTAAACTAAATTTTATGGATCCTGAAGTAGGTTATACTAACGGCGAAACTTCGTACCCGAACCAAAAAGTATTTACAACCGGATTAAGTGCTTCATTTTAACAAATTGAAAGAAATTCATATGAAAGCGAGAAAAAACAAAATCAAGAATGTTGTAATATGCACGGCCATACTGCTTACTTCAATCGCAGGTTGCAAAAAAGACATATTAAGCAATTCTAATAAATCAAGCCTTATTGAAACCACACAGTGGGCGTCTGAATCCAATGCCGACATTTTTCTTAATGATGTCTATAATAATCTTCCAAATCTTTATAATTCACCCGAGAATCTGGATAACTTCACGGATGACAACGATGCTGGTATTTATTATAGCTCCTGGAATTTTAAACAGGGTATTATAGATGAATCATCAACATACTACTCTGTTTGGGGAAGTTCATGCGGCCCCGCCGATCTTGACCATTACAATTGGACAGATGCTTATACCACCATCCGAAAATGTAATACGTTCATCCAGGAGGCAACTAAATACAAATCAAATTTCTCATCAACCTGGTATAACCAACGGATTGATGAAGTAAGATTTCTGCGCGCCTTCTTTTATACTAATTTATTTCTGCACTTGGGTGGTTTACCAATTATCACCACACCGCAGACCAGAACCGGCGACAGTTCGATATATGTTCCGAGGAGCACTTATGAGCAAACGCTTAATTTCCTTACATCAACACTTGATACAGTTATTAATGACGGTTATTTGCCCGTCAAATATGGCCAAAGTGATGCTGGTGCCGGCAGGGCTACCCTGGGTTCGGCAGCAATGCTTAAAGGCTGGTTGCAATTGAATGCGGCAAGCCCTGCTTACAATGCCGCTACGCCGGCTGCCGGAAATGACCCACATAAAGTGGCTGGTTTTGGAAATTATGATCCAACACGATGGGCAATTGCAGCAGCCACATTTAAGGCATTTATTGATAAATGGGGTGGAGGTAAGCCTTATGCTCTATTTGCCGATCCGTCTGCCTTATGGTACGAGGGTAATAAATATAACAGCGAGGTAATATTTGACCGCCAGGCAGTTGGTAAAATTATCGGCTCCAATTATGAACAATTTGGCGGGCCAGTGTATATTCTGGGTACTTATGAAACATGGGGTAACTATGACCCCACCCAGGAGTTGGTGGATCAGTTCTTCATGGCGAATGGTAAACCGATCACTGACCCAACCTCCGGTTATGACCCTCAGCACCCTTACGTAGGTAGGGAACCAAGGTTTTATGATTGGATAGTTTATGACGGTGCTCAATATTATATGAACTGGATGCCAAGGCCCGATACCATATATACCCGCATAGATAAGGTTCATCCGTCACTCAACCAAATAGATTTTGGCAGCGCCGATGTAGGTAATACAGGTTACTATTTTAAGAAGAAGATAAATCCATTGGCAAAACCGGGGAACGGTTCTTCAAGCGGGGCCAACTTTATTTATTATCGTTACGCAGAAGTGTTGCTGGGTTATGCCGAAGCTCAAAACGAAGCTGTAGGCCCGGACGCTTCAGTTTACGATGCGATTAATCAGATCAGAACCAGGGCAGGGCTTCCGGGGTTAACCGCCGGTCTATCCCAGGATCAAATGCGCACAGCTATACAACAGGAAAGGCGCGTGGAACTTTGTTTTGAAGATAAACGTTTTTACGACATTATCAGGTGGAAAGCGGCCAGCACGGTGATGAACGTTGATAAACACGCAATGGAGATCACTAATTCCTCTCCCAGTGATGATAAAGGCGTATGGCAATACCAGGTTATACCTTTGAACCATCCGCATGTATTCACACAGAAAATGTATTTGGATCCGATCCCATTACCTGTAATTGCGCAAAACCCAAGACTTGTCCAAAACCCTGGATATTAAGGCATAACTAAGCTTGTTCCTTAGTTTAATTGGTTAGGTTATAACGAAGCGGGTATGCCCGCTTCGTTTTGGTTTAAAATAGTTTATAACAATATACTTTTAATTAGGCGGCCATTAAAATAAGTTCACCCTGCACTTACATTATAGCAGCTTATATTAACAACAATTAAAATGACAGATATAAAAAAACCGCCAAAGGGCAAAAAGCTGTTGCTTTTTAAAGTACTCGCCGTACTGTTTCCGTTTATTTTGTTGTTTTTGCTGGAGATCGCTCTCCGAATATGTAATTACGGGCACAACACTGCATTGTTTGTTAAATACGTGAAGGACGATCGTTTTATGCAAATGAACTACTATGCGTCCGAGAGATTTTTTTCCGATACAGTTAATGCTACCCAGGGCAGTAACGAGATATTTACGATTAATAAAGCATCTAATACATTCAGGATATTTGTTTTGGGGGAATCAACAACTATTGGTTATCCATATTTTCATAACGGATCATTTCATCGCTGGCTGCAATTCAGATTGATGCAAATGTACCCCGACAAAAATTTTGAGATCGTTAACACATCGTTAACAGCTGTAAATTCTTATACGGTACTTGATTTTGGCAGGCAACTTATTAAATATCAGCCCGATGCTGTTATGATATATACAGGTCATAATGAGTATTATGGTGCGTTAGGTATTGGTTCTACCAGTTATGTAGGCAGTAATCATTTCTTGGTTGAAACATTACTTAAACTACGTGAACTTAAATTGGTGCAATTGTTGAATAATGCAATAAATAAAGTATCAATTGCTTTTTCAAATAACAAAATTGATACCCGCCAAACACTAATGCAACGAATGGCTGCGCGGCAGAAAATACCATTCGGATCGAAAGATTATCAGGCGGGGATAGATCAGTTTGACAGAAATATAAGCGAACTGTGTGGTTTATTAAATGATAAAAAAGTCCCTGTATTTTTAAGTACCGTAGTAAGTAATGAAAAAGACTTGCCCCCTTTTATAAGTAATGGCAGTGGCCCGGGTTCTGCAATGTATTATTATAAATCGGGCCAAACAGATTATGCGCAAGGCAAATACAGCCTTGCCAAACAGGAATTTGATAAAGCAAAGGAGTTTGATGAACTCCGTTTTCGCGCGCCCGAAGCTATAAATACCATTGTAAAAAAAATTGCCGGTGAATACCGAAATGTTCATTTGGTCAATACTAAAAAACTATTCGAGCAACTTTCGCCGCACGGCATTATTGGAAACGAAACCATATTAGAGCATGTGCATCCAAACCTATATGGTTATGCGATCATGTCCGAGGCTTTTTACCAGGCATTTCAACAGCAGCACCTGATTGCTGACACACCACAAAAGGTAATCGCCTTTAGCGAGCTGCGGAACGAAATGCCTTTAACCCGTATGGATTCGTTAAACGGCGAATTTCAGATAATGATGCTTAAATCCAGCTGGCCTTTTAATCAACCGGAACACGGGACATTCAGGCTTAGCGCTAATTTAGAAGATACATTAGCCGGCAAAGTGAGTTTTGATCATATGCAATGGAAGGATGCGATGGAAAGTATTTTTGACCGTGCCATGCAAACCCATGATAAAGAAGGCGCGCGGAGGGTTGTTGAGGCTATGGCGCTTGAATACCCGCAAAGCAAGCAGTTTAGTGGTTTGGCGGCAAATTTGAATACTACTTTGCAAAATTACAATATGGCTGCCTTGTATTATAAAAAGCTGGAAGAAATAACCGCCAATTACACAACGACGCCAAAGATCATAAAGTTATATTTAAGAGCCGGAGAACCCGATAAAGCGATGGAAAGCGTAAAAGACCTTTCCCCCGTTCAACAAGACCAGGTTGGGAAAATAATAAATCAAATTATAGCTGATAAACATATTTTGAGATCCCAGCGGGATAACAAACTGGCCAATAACCGCATAATAGCCAATTATAAGAAGTTGGGAATCCCGGATAGCCTGATCAACAAGAATATGAAATAGAAACGGCAGAAGCTTTAACATTAAAAAAATGGTGATATTACATGTATGATCTTTATCGCATTACGCATTAACTATTGGAGAAAGACCAGCGGATTATATTATTTATTTTTCAATTTTTTCAACCAATTGGTCGTGGATATTATGAAGCATAATATATAAGCCGGGTATGGCATCAAGATTAAATGATTGTCGGTTCAAATAATATTTAAATTCAACAAATGATTTATAAAACTTTTAAAATAATTCAATTACGTTTTTACCTGTTTACTTTTCTTATTATACCGGTAATAAGTACTCACGCCCAAAATTTTCAAAAAACTGATTTGGGTATAAAAACCAACGTCAACAACGATGAAATTGAAATTCAGTTTTATTCGCCTTCCATAGTGCGGATAATTAAATGGCCTGCCGTGAAAACCCCTAAAAAGGAAAGTCTATCTGTTATAAAAGTTCCTCAAAAAATAGCCTTTACTGTAACAAAAAAAAAGAATGAGTTATTGCTAAGAAGTAAAGACCTGCTGGTTGCACTTAATATTATAGATGGCAGGGTTATATTTACAACGCCGGCAGGCAAAAATCTTTTAAGTGAAAAAAATGCCGGAACAACCTTTACCCCATTTAACGATGCAGGCAGCGAAACATACACTGTAACCCAGTCGTTCATTTTGGATAAAGATGAGGCTATTTATGGGTTGGGACAGCAGCAGCAGGGAAAAATGATCCAACGCAACCTGAAACTAAATATGGTGCAGGGTAATACTGATGATTATGTTCCTATTTTTCAATCGGTTAAGGGCTACGGTGTGTTTTGGGACAACTATTCGCCAACAATTTTTAGCGATAATTCAGACAGTACAACATTTAGATCAGACGTAGGCGACTGCGAGGATTATTATTTTATATATGGAGGTAATGCCGATGGTGTAATAGCGGGCATACGCGATCTTACTGGTCAGGCGCCTATGTTCCCATTATGGACATTCGGCTTTTGGCAAAGTAAAGAACGTTACAAAAGCCAGAATGAACTGGTAAATGTTGTAAAAAAATATCGTGAATTAGGCGTACCACTGGACGGAATTATACAGGATTGGCAATATTGGGGCAATAATTATCTGTGGAACTCAATGGAATTTCTTAATCCTGAATTCCCTAACCCACAAAAAATGGTAAATGATGTGCATAATCAAAATGCGCATATGATCATCTCTATTTGGTCATCTTTTGGGCCTGAAACAAAGCCCTATCATGAAATGGACTCCAAAGGGATGTTGTTCAATATCAAAACGTGGCCCGAATCGGGCAGCGAACTTTGGCCACCTAAGTTGGACTATCCGTCCGGCGTCCGGGTTTATGATGCTTATAACCCCGAAGCGCGGGATATTTATTGGAAATATCTAAATAAGGGTATTTTTTCACTCGGTATGGATGGATGGTGGATGGACTCGACAGAACCCGACCATTTAAGTTTTAAACCGTCTGATTTTGATACTAAAACTTATTTAGGATCATTCCGAAAGGTGCGGAACGCCTATCCTTTAATGACTGTTGGGGGTGTTTCCACGCATCAACGTGCTGTAACTGCTGATAAACGCGTATTTATCCTTACCCGGTCGGCGTTCGCCGGCCAGCAGCGTTACGGGGCAAATACCTGGTCAGGTGATGTCACGGCATCCTGGCAAGCTTTGAGAGATCAGATTTCAGCCGGCCTTAACTTTTCTCTCACCGGCATTCCTTATTGGAACTGCGATATTGGCGGTTTTTTTCTGTCCCGGTTTCCAAAAAAACTTAATGATCCCGAATATCGCGAGTTGCATGCAAGGTGGATGGAATTCGGAGCGTTCTGCCCGATGATGCGATCGCATGGTGCGGATGCCCCGCGTGAAATATACCAATTTGGTAAAAAAGGCGATAAAGTATATGACGTAATTGAAAAATACATTGATCTGCGTTATCAAATGCTGCCATATATTTATTCCACTTCCTGGGCAGTTACGGCCAGTCAATCTACCATGATGCGGGCCCTGATGATGGATTTTGCCAATGATAAAAATGCTTTGGATATTAATGATGAGTTTATGTTTGGGAAATCGTTGCTTGTAGCCCCGGTTACCCGGCCCATGTATATAAAACACGTTGCCGGTATAAAAGATTCATTAATTGAAGATTTTAGCACCGTAAAAACCCGTGAGATATATTTGCCGGCAGGCGCCTCCTGGTATGATTTCTGGACAGGCCAAAAATTAGCCGGCGGCCAAAAAACAAATAAAGAAACCCCTCTTGATATTATGCCCCTATATGTAAAAGCAGGCTCTATCCTCCCGCTGGCGCCTGTTTTTCAGTACGCTACAGAAAATAAATGGGATGATCTGGAAATCAGGGTTTACCATGGCGCCAACGGAAAGTTTGTGTTGTACGAAGATGAAAATGATAATTATAATTACGAAAAAGGGGCCTACGCCACAGTTACATTTTATTGGGACGATGAAAAACAAACTTTAACTATTAGCGATGAAAAAGGCAGATTCCCCGGAATGCTTACCCAAAGAAAATTTAAAGTCGTACTGGTTAGTACGGGTAAAGGCATTGGCGATAATAAAGTTTCAAATCCCGACAAAGAGATAACCTACTTCGGTAAAAATAAAACTGTAAAATTATGACGATAAACAGTATTTTATTCAAGAGATTTATTTTTACAATAATTATAACCGTAGCGGCTAATATATCGGTATATGCGCAAAAGTTAACTGTGCACTCGCCTAACCAAAAAATCAGTGTAACCCTGTTTAACCGGGAAAGTACCGAGACTGGCGAATGGAACTTAAAAGTTTCTTATACAGCTAACGGCATTACTTCGGAAGCTATATCGCAAATTGATCTTGGAATTGTTCGCAGTGACCAGGATTTTTCAAAACAACTAACTTTTATAAAAGCGGGTAAACCGTTGCCGATCAATGAAAAATACGTGGCCTTGCATGGGAAGAAATCTGTTTGCAGTAACACAGCTAATGAGGTAACTATTTATTTTGAAAATACCAGAAAGGCTAAGCTTAATTTAATCATCAGGGCTTATAATGATGGGATTGCTTTTCGGTACGAGTTTCCCGACAGCAAAGGCGTTTACCAGGTAGAGGATGAAAATACTTCATATACTATTGCTGCGCAAACTATGCGTTGGATGGAGAAATGGAATACAGCCAATGAGGGTTTATACACAGCCACCAGCGGCGATAACGTTTTGCAACAAGAATGGGGCTATCCGGCGTTATTTAATACTGCTGATAAGGCTTGCTGGTTTCTGCTGCATGAATCAGACGTAAACAGGAACTATTGCGCTTCTAAGCTTAGCAATACTGCGGATAAAGCAAAATATAAAATTACCTTCCCCAACCCGAAAGATGGGAACGGCCAGGGCGATGCACTGCCAACAATAAGCTTACCCTGGAAATCGCCATGGAGAGTAATTATAATGGGAAGCCTGGCTGACGTTGTATCCTCAACCCTGGTTGATGATGTAGCGCCACCATCGGTTATAAAGGAAACCTCCTGGATAAAACCGGGCCTGGTATCGTGGAATTATTGGTCGCACAACCACGGAACAAAAGATTATAAAGTAGTAACAGAGTTTGCCGATCTAGCTGCCAACATGAACTGGCCCTATACGCTGCTTGATTGGGAATGGGATTCAATGGGCAACGGCGGCAATTTAGAAGACGCATTAAAATATATCCGGGCCAAGGGGATCAAGCCATTAATGTGGTATAATTCGGGCGGTAAACACACTTCTGTATCGGCCACCCCACGCGACAGAATGCTTACACACGAAAACCGGGTTGAAGAATTTACGAAACTTAAAAGCCTGGGGGTTGTGGGTGTCAAGATAGATTTTTTTGAAAGCGAAAAACAGGATATGATAAAGTACTATCTTGATATACTGGATGATGCTGTGAAATTTAACATGATGGTTTATTTTCATGGGTGTATCGTACCAAGGGGCTGGGAACGGACATATCCGAATTTAATGACTTCTGAAGCCGTACATGGGGCAGAATGGTACAATAATGGGCCCGAATTTACAAACGCGGCGCCCGAACATAATACGATCTTGCCGTTTACCCGTAATGTAGTGGGTTCGATGGATTATACGCCTGTTACATTCACTAATTCCCAGTATCCACATATTACTTCTTATGGGCATGAGCTTGCATTAGGTGTTTTATTCGAATCGGGTTTCCAGCATTTAGCAGACAGGCCCGAAGGGTATTATAATTTGCCCGATGCTGTTAAGGCCTTTTTAAGAGAATTACCTAACGCATGGGATGATACCAAATTACTTGACGGCTATCCCGGAAAGGATGTTATCATTGCGCGCAAAAAAGGAAACTCCTGGTATATAGCCGGAATAAACGCCGAAATAAGAGAGAAAAGAAAAACCATAAAGTTTGATTTTTTACCGGATAATAAAAGTTATAAATTAACATTGATAGCTGATGGCAGCTATGATAAAGACTTTGCCATCCAATACCTGGTGGTAGACAAATCGAGTAGTATTGCGGTTAAAATGTTACGCCGCGGCGGTTTTACGGCATCCCTTATCCCATTACAATAAACAGAATTGTAATATTGAATAAATGCGAAAAATGCTTCTTGCACTTTGAAGAACTTCGGCTTGTCTTATACTGTAACGTACGTTATAGTCCTTGGTTTATTGTTTTTACAGCACCATAGTTGCCGATTTATACTAATCCGACAGACAGTTATATGCCCCGCCATCAATGAGCCCTGGTGGTGGTTACTGGCTTGATTATACAATTTGGCCGCAGTACCTGTATTATGCCATTCCGTTATTTTCAGCACCTATAATGGGCGTTCTAAAAGCGCCGCGCACTTCAAAATAAATAGATCGTGCGGGTATATTCAACAACATGTAGCCATATAGTTGGCGCCATATCAAAATCTTAAACAAAGCTGGTATGAATATATCGATTAGTTGCATCTGAAAAAAATTCATGGTACTACCTTAGCATGGTATCGTCGTTGCAATTCGATGATATTTATAAACCGCTTAACAATTTACTTTTTACAGAACAGACGCTTTGCCTTTGGTGATAGCTTTCATTATAGCGATGATGTGGAGGGAGATTTTGGCATACAGTTCTCGACCAAGCAATAAAATTAGAAATCATAAAGGGATAAATATGATACGACACTTAAAAAGAGTGGCACTGCTATTTTTAATAACAATAAACTTTCCTGCGTTGGTAACTGCACAAAAAAGGGATGCAGAAGTGAATAACACAAAAAAATATAAGCTATGGTACGATAAACCTGCATCGAACTGGAATGAGGCCTTGCCTGTTGGGAATGGATTTATAGGTGGTATGATATTTGGGAACCCGCAACAAGAACGCGTTCAGATAAATGAATCCACAATATGGGGCGGTGGGCCGAATAACACTATCGATTCTGTAGCCCGGCCTTATATTGACCAGGTAGGCGCGTTACTGTTGCAGAAGAAGTATGCCGAGGCACAGGCGCTTGCGAATAAGGCGCTTGGGCCAAACGGTAATAGCGGAATGCCTTACCAGTTGGCTGGTAACCTTTATATCAAATTCCCTGGGCATGATGGTGTCAATAATTATTATCGCGATCTGGATATAGCCAATGCCACCGCAACCGTGCGGTATGCTTTAAACGGCGTCAATTATAAAAGAGAAGTTTTTACATCATTTACAAAAAATGTTTTGATGGTAAGGCTAACGGCGGATAAACCAAAAATGATTAGTTGTAAAGTTAACTTCCAAAGCCCGCTTAAACAGGAAATTTCTGTAAACAACAACGATCTGATCCTGGCGGGAAAAGGCAGTGATCACGAAAATCAGAAAGGGCAGATCAGGTTTAACGTGATGACAAGGGTAAAGCTAACCGGGGGATCAAAGGAGGTCGATACTTCGGGCATTACGATCATGAATGCAGATACCGCAATAATTTATCTTTCGGTAGCTACTAACTTTATTAACTATCATAACATTTCCGCAGACCCCGCGCAGCGCGCAAAAGCGATTTTAGACGCGGCATACCAAAAAAGTTTTAATGACCTGCTTGGCGCGCATATCAAGTTCTATCAGTCGTATTTCAACCGGGTAAAGTTAAACCTTAGTACTACCGAAGCCGCAAGTAAGCCCACTGATGTTCGCATACAGAATTTTGCAACTGATAATGATGCCCAGTTAGCCGCATTGTATTTCCAGTTCGGCCGGTATCTGCTTATTTGTTCCTCTCAGCCTGGTTCGCAGCCCGCCAATTTACAGGGTATATGGAATGGTGAACTAAAAGGCCCCTGGGACAGTAAGTACACTGTTAATATTAATACAGAAATGAACTATTGGCCCAGCGAGTCAACGCAATTATCAGAACTGGGGACTCCGCTTTTTAATATGATCGGTGATCTTGCGGTTACGGGTAAACCCACTGCTCAGATCATGTACGGCGCGCGCGGTTGGGTACTGCATCACAATACCGATATATGGCGGATAACCGGGATTGTTGACGGTGCATTCTGGGGGTTATGGCCAACAGGCAATGCCTGGCTTTGCCAGCATCTTTGGGAACATTATCTGTATACCGGCGATAAGAATTTTCTCAGAAAAAATTACCCGGTAATGAAAGGGGCAGCACAGTATTTTATGGATGCCTTGCAAACAGAACCTGGCCATAATTGGCTGGTTGTATCGCCATCGGTATCGCCCGAACATGAATATATGACTGTTAATAAGATGCCTATCTCCGTTACCGCCGGTGCTACTATGGACAATCAATTAGTTTTCGGGCTGTTCACTAATGTAATGCGTGCCGCGTCAGACCTGAAAATAGATAAGGCCTTTGCCGACAGCTTGATGATATACCGTAATAAATTGCCACCGATGCAGATCGGCCAGTACGGGCAGTTGCAAGAATGGCTGGAAGACTGGGATAGCCCAACAGATAATCATCGTCATGTATCTCACCTTTACGGGTTGTTTCCCGGCAACCAAATATCGCCTTTTACACAGCCACAATTGTTTGCGGCGGTTAAAAATTCACTTATCTACCGGGGCGATGTGTCTACAGGCTGGTCAATGGCCTGGAAAATTAATTTATGGGCCCGCTTATTGGATGGAAATCACGCATATAAACTAATAAAAGACCAGATCAAACCGGTAACTAATGGGTCCGGGGGTACCTATCCTAACTTTTTTGATGCTCATCCGCCTTTCCAGATCGATGGAAACTTTGGTTGTACCTCTGGTATAGCCGAGATGCTTTTACAAAGCCACGATGGCGCTATCTACTTGTTACCCGCTATTCCAGATGCCTGGGACAAAGGCAGCGTTTCAGGGTTGATGGCAAGGGGCGGTTTTAAGATAGACATGGAATGGGTCGATCATAAAATCATCAAATTGGTTGTCCATTCATCACTGGGTGGCAACTGCCGGCTCCGGCTTAACCAGAAAGTCGAAAGCCATCTGCTGAAAAAAGCTATGGGCAATAATCAAAATTTATTTTACCGGACTATGGATATCAAGTCACCCATAATAAAAAAGAGCGATAAGGATTTGAGCATTAAGCTGCCCGAGAACTGGTTGTATGATCTTCAGACAACGCCGGGAAAAACGTACCGTTTGATCTGAATTAATAGCCAAACAACAATTTATTCAAGGAGATACTTCCAAAAAAATCTAATGAAAACTAAACCGATCATAATCAAACTTACTACTTGCCTGGTTTTACTATTCGCATTATCTACAGCGCAACTATATGCGCAAGGCTGGCACAGCGATAATGGAAACGGTACATACACCAATCCGGTTATCCCAGCCGATTTCCCCGATCCTGATGTAATACGGGTTGACGATACCTATTACATGGTTACCACCACCATGTTTGTATTTCCGGGAGTAACTATCCTGAAATCGAAGGACCTGGTGAACTGGGAATATTGCAGCAATGCGGTACCGCGTTTTGGTTTTAACAAAGCTTATGACCTTGATGGCGGCAACCGTTACGGGCATGGCCCATGGGCCACAAGTATAAAATATCATAACGGTAAATTCCATTTACTGTTCATTACACTTAATGAGGGTGGTTTTACTTGTACTGCAACAAAGGCCGAGGGACCGTGGGAAATAAAAAAGCTGCCTAAAGGATTTTATGACCCGGGTTTATTTTATGATGATGACGGCAAAGTGTATGTGGCGCAGGGATATAATAATATCAGCCTGACACAGGTTGATGAATCGCTAGCGCCAATAAGTAACGATTCATTGATATTTACCGGCAACATACGAAAAGGGCTGGAAGGCACACACGTTTATAAGATCAACGGATATTATTACTTGTATAGTACGTATGGTGGGGCGAATGGCATACAAGTGGCGCTGCGTTCAAAAAATATCTACGGCCCTTATGAGCAGAAAGTAGTGATCAGCGATACTACACGCGGTATAAACTTTGGAATACACCAAGGCGCGTTGATACAAACGCAAACCGGCGAATGGTGGACGATATTGTTTGTTGACAGCGGGCCGTTCGGGCGTTTCCCTTCGCTGCAACCGGTAACCTGGGTTGACGGGTGGCCGATGGTGGGTGTTAACGGCAAGGGGGTGATCACCTATCGGAAACCCAATGTGGGGAAAATATATCCTGTCAAAGAGTTTCCCACTTCTGACGAATTTAACAGTGGCAGCCTGGGGATGCAATGGAACTGGAACCATAACCCCGACACTACCAAATGGTCGCTAACCCAACGGCCGGGCTATTTGAGGTTAACTACGGGCAAAGTGGTGGCTGATATTATGCAGGCCCCAAATACACTTACACAGCGGCCATTTGCCAAGCACGATCAAACCGTGCCAACAGTGGCCACCACTAAAATAGAAGTAAGCCGGATGAAAGACGGCGATGAAACAGGGTTGGCAATATTCCAGATACCTTACGCCTATATAGCTGTGCGGCAAACAAATAGTATCCGGTACATAGTGATGGTGAATAATGGTAAAACAATAGATTCCATTGCCACCCCTAAACAAGTTATATACCTGCGTACGTTGGCCTCAAATGGTACCAGGATGGCAAGCTTTGAGTATAGTTTTGATAACAAAACATTTAAGGCCATAGGTAACGAACTAAATATGCAGTTTAACCTGAAAATATTTACCGGCAATAAATTCTGCCTTTTTAACTATGCCACCAAAGAAACCGGGGGATATGTGGATTTTGACTGGTTTAGGGTTGATTGAACTACACATTATAAAAAAGCCAAATACATTAACTGATAACATGAATTAATGAAATACTTTAAACAAACCCAATTAATAGTGAAAATAAATGTCTTAAAGGTGGCCGCCACGTTAACCGTAGTATTTGTTATGATGTTTAGCTGTGGCCTGCTTATGGCACAGAACAGGAATTTTCCAGCTAAATCAGCGTTCAGGAGCGGCCGATACAGAAACTTTTTTTTGGAAGCAGGTTACAAACAGGCAGACATTGACCAAAAACTATCGAAGGCTTACCATGATATATTTGAGGGCCCTCATCGTGTATATTTTGAAGTAGGTGATTCTTTAGGTTATATAACTGATGTGAAAAATCATGATGCGCGAACCGAGGGTTTGTCATACGGGATGATGATCGCTGTAGAGCTAAATAAAAAGGATGTTTTTGACAGAATATGGCGATGGTCGAAAAAATATCTGCAGCACCAGGACGGCCCCCGTGAGGGCTATTTTGCCTGGAGCATCGCCCCACAAACGCTTAGAAAGAATTCTGAAGGCTCAGCTTCTGATGGTGAGCTGTATTTTATTACAAGCCTTTTATTTGCATCAAATCGCTGGGGAAATCACACCGGCATCAATTACTATGGCGAAGCGAAAAGGATACTGGACGCAATGTGGAAAAAAGATGGGACCGGTGGTATCCATAATATAATTGATACCGTGCATAAACTGATTGTTTTTACCCCTGATGGAAATGGCGCTACTTTTACAGATCCATCGTATCATTTACCAGCGTTTATGGAAGTGTGGGCACTGTATGCTAAAGACGGACACGAACAATTTTATCGCGATTGTGCCGATTCATCCCGCTCATTTCTTCATCATGCTTGTGATTCCCTAACAGGCCTCAATCCCGATCTTACCCAATTTAACGGATTGCCCACTTCCTCCCGGTTTATGAAGCCCGCTTTTCGTTACGATTCATGGAGGGTGCCGATGAATATTTCGATGGACTACAATTGGTTTAATAAAGACAAAACCTGGCAAAAAAATTATGCAAAACGCATTCAGGATTTCATGAGATCAAAAGGTATTAACAATTTTGATGACCAATTTAATACAGATGGCTCACCCCCCAAAGATATATTACAGGCCGGAGGCTATAAAAAACTAAGGCATTCGATAGGATTAGTCGCAACAGTTGCTTCTACTGAAATGATCGATCAGGACAAAAACCATGCATTTATCCATTCCTTGTGGAATGCAAAACTTGAACCTTACGATGATGGATATTTCGACCCGTATTATGATGGCTTATTATATTTATTCAGCCTTATGCATCTGAGCGGTAAATATCAGATCATAAAACCACAGGCACATTGATTATCTCCTTAAAAGAGTAAATAAGCAATTTTTTTTACATCTGCCCGGCAGCTACTTTGTATGTGAACATTTGTGTCATCATTTTGGTAAAAGGTTGTATTTTTTATTATTATATCCTATCTATATTCGTTTGCCATCATTGGATCCATGATAGGTAACCTGCCAATATTTAAACTGTACAACTTTAGCCCTGTTCGCATAGCGGGAAAATGTATTATCAAATAAAATTACAACCTAATAAATTTTTAAATGAAGAGCATTGGTAAAAGAATTGTTGTTTTCGGAGTAGTATTTGCAAGCTGTTCAGCAATTTCGCAACACTGCATAGCCCAATATGTAGGCCAATATCGAACTGAACAACACATTGCACCCGTTATTAAAACTGCGGTTGAAGCTTTTGATCTTCAAAACGTAAAGTTACTGGATAGCCGTTTTAAAGAAAACATGGATCGCGATGGCAGATGGTTACTTCAGCTCGATAGTAAACGATTATTGCATAGTTGGCGGTTAAATGCAGGAATAAGGTCCAATGCCCGGCCTCTTGGTGGATGGGAGGCCATAACCTCTGAATTGCGCGGGCACACGATGGGGCATGTACTTTCAGGCCTGGCACTTATGTATGCTTCTACCGGAGATGACGCATACCGCAAAAAAGGCGACTCGCTTGTCAATGCGTTGTCCGAATGCCAGCAGGCACTTCACCAGGGAGGGTACCTTAGTGCTTTTCCGGTACATTTTATTGACAGGGCAATAGATGGTACAGGTGTTTGGGCCCCATGGTACACCATTCATAAGGTGATGGCAGGGCTTACCGATATGTATTTATACGCGCAAAATAAGCAGGCGCTGGATATGGCAGAAAAGATGAGCGATTGGGCCTACCATAAACTTAATGGTTTGTCGGAAAGCCAGTTGGCTGTTATGGAAAAGGAAGAGTTTGGGGGAATGATTGAGGTTAGTTATAATTTATATGGTATAACAGGCAATGAAAACGATAAAAAACTCGCTGAACTATTTTATCACCACGCCGTATTGGATCCGCTTGCAGAACGGCAGGATAAACTTGCCGGCCTGCATGCTAATACACAAATACCCAAGATTATAGGTGAAGCAAGGGGCTATGAACTTACCGGCAACGACAAGGAGAAGACCATGGCCGATTTTTTTTGGCAAACGGTGATCGATCATCAAACCTTCCCCACCGGGGGCAATAGCGATAACGAACATTTTTTTACAGATGATCAATTATCGAAACACCTTACGCCGGTATCCACCGAAACTTGCAATACCTATAACATGCTTAAACTCACACGCCATCTTTTTACCTGGACGGCCGATGTAAAGTATGCAGATTATTATGAGCGTGCTTTATACAATCATATACTCGCCTCCCAGGATACATCGTCAGGCATGGTAACCTATTTCATGGCGTTTAAACCGGGGTTGTTCAAAACTTTCAGTACACCCGATGAATCGTTTTGGTGTTGCGTAGGTACGGGTTTTGAAAATCATGCAAAATATGCCGAAAGTATTTATTACCACAATGAGAAAGGGGTGTACGTTAACCTTTTTATTCCTTCTGAATTGAACTGGATACAAAAGGGTTTTCAATTACGCCAGGACACCAGATACCCGGAAGAAAATACAATAAACTTGACTATTGATCGAAATGTATCTGGTATTGTACCATTGTATATTCGTTACCCCGGTTGGGCAACCAATGGCGCAACAGTCCGGATAAATCATAAAGCTGTTAAAATAGATCAAAAAGCGGGAAGTTATATTACGCTTGAAAGGAATTGGAAGCCCGGCGATAAAATAGAAGTTACCTTTCCGATGAGCTTACGATTAGTACCGCTCACTGATGATCCCGATAAAGTTGCAGTGGCTTATGGCCCTATTATACTTGCAGGTGATATGGGAACCGCAGGAATCAGCGCGCCTGCGCCTTTTGCAAAAGATCAATGGGATTTTGCCGGATCTGCTGTCCCGGCAGATGTAGTTACCGCTTTAGATATAAAGGGCAAAAAAATTAATAACTGGCTTAAACCTGTCAAAAACAAAGCATTGGTATTTGAGGCTGATGGCGTTGCAAACCGTGAAATTACAATGCTGCCTTACTACCAGGTAATGCGGCAACGTTACGTGTTATACTGGGACATAAAATAATTTAATAGGAAAATCCTTTACCGTAAGGCGGCTAATTAAAAATAACCAAACTTAAATAATGAAAAAACCATTTAACTTATTAACGTTTATATTATGCTGCGCCGCAGTTGGCATCTTACATGCCCAAACACCACGGCTCACACTCGATCTTACAAAGCCAGGTGTGAGCGTAAGCCCAACACTTTACGGGTTAATGACCGAAGAAATCAATTACTCGTATGACGGGGGCTTATATGGCGAATTGATAAAAAACCGCATTTTTAAAAACAACACCACTAAGCCCGAAGGTTGGAGCCTGGTACAGGAAGGTGATACGAAAGCCGATATCCGGCTTATTGGCGCAGACCCGGAAAATGTTCCGCGGGGAGAAACGGGTAACGCTATAAACGGGGCACTGACTACCTGCCTAATGTTAACTGTAGAAAAACCCGGGGTGCGTACAGGCATTGCCAACGAAGGCTATTGGGGTATCCCTGTTAGGCCAGCCACCACTTATACGGCATCTTTTTATATAAAAGGAACTGGGTCCATGCCGCCGCCACAGTTTAACCGCAACGCGCCACCACCAACGGGTCCTGTTATTGAAAATAATACTGCCGGTACTATTAACATAAGCATTGAGAGCAACGATGGCAAAACTATATATGCATCAGGGACTATTGACCTGGTAAAAAGCATTTATTGGAAGAAATACACAGTCAAACTAACAACATCAGCAGGCATACAGCCAACTAAAGATGCCCGTTTTGTCATATCGACCAATCGTACAGGTCTTTATTATTTCAACCTGGTATCATTATTTCCGCCTACCTATAACAATAGGCCCAATGGCGACCGGCAAGACATCACCCAGCTTTTGGTGGATATGAAGCCAACATTTCTGCGTTTTCCCGGCGGTAACTTCCTGGAAGGCCCTTACTTGAATGACCATTTTCCGTGGAAAACTACTTTAGGCCCGCTGGAACAAAGGCCCGGCCACCCGGGAAGCTGGGGTTACCGGGCAACAGACGGTATGGGGCTGCTGGAGTTCCTGGGTTGGTGCCAGGACGTACATATGGAACCTTTGCTGGCAGTTTATGCAGGCTATTCACTACGGGGCGATCATGTGGATGCAGGCCCTTTGCTTGAGCCTTACGTACAGGATGCTTTGGATGAAATAGAATACATTACAGGCGATGTACATACCTATTGGGGGGCAAAACGGGCATCCGATGGGCATCCGGCACCATTTAAACTCAATTATGTGGAAATTGGCAACGAGGATTGGTTTGACCATTCCAATTCCTACGATGCGCGCTTTAACCAGTTTCGTAAAGCTATAAATGCTAAATATCCGCAACTAAAGTGCATTTCAACCATCGCTAATGCACAATATCCAAAATTAATGGTAGTAAACGGCCCTAAACCATATATGGTTGATGAGCATTACTATCAAAACGCCTGGCAGATGGAGGAAGACGCGAACAAATATGACAGTTATGACCGCAAAATAAGCCCGAAAATATTTGTAGGCGAATGGGCCACACGTGAAGGGGCGCCCACTACCAATTTAAATGCTGCTTTGGGCGATGCCGCGTGGATGACAGGTATGGAACGTAATAGTGATATTGTGCTGCGTTCATGTTATGCCCCGCTATTTGTGAACGTAAATCCGCCTAACCAGGCTACAGGTGACCGGGGGGGCATGCAATGGGCTTCGGACCTGATCGGATATAACGCCTTGAACAGCTATGGCTCGCCATCGTATTATGTGCAAAAAATGTTTAATAATAACATCGGCAACAAGGTTGTACCTGTGTTGGTTACCGACCTGCCAATGTTGCATATTGATACATCAGTACATGATGCGCAAACACCTAAGTTCAGAATGGGCCGTAAAGAAAAACCAACCCGCCCATCGTTGTATTACGCTGCAACTAAGGATATTAAAACCAATACTATCTATCTTAAAATAGTTAATGTTGCCGGTCATCCACAGAATATAACTATCGATCTAAAAGGTGCAAACATGGTAGCGCCTACCGGTACGCTGATCGAATTAAAAGGCGATAAACCAGAAGACACCAATTCAATAGATGAGCCGCAAAAAATTATCCCGGTTACCCGAAGTGTAGGTGGACTAAGTAAGATTTTTCAACAAACGTTCGCAGCATATTCAGTGTCGGTGTTAAAAATTCATCTTATTTCTAACAAATGAAAAGAAAACCAATTCATTTTCCACCCGCATTTTATTCAGGAAAGCAAAATTTGGTAAGCTATTGATAACAGCCAATTAAATGAATAAAGTGAGACGGCCCATAATTTAAGAGAAGATATAACTATGAAGAAAGCTATTTACATTATTTGCGGGCTTATGATGTCCGTTCTATCCGTCAAAGCGCAAAATCCCGCCGGGTATGCGCCGCCGGGGTTCGATTCACTTCGGGCTGATGTTGCGCATGGCAGGGTTGATTCCGTTCGCTACTATTCAAAAACGGTAGACACAATGAGAACTGCTATGGTGTATACGCCTCCCGGCTATTCGGCAAGTAGGAAATATCCTGTATTATACCTTTTACATGGTATTGGTGGCGATGAATACGAATGGTTTAATAATGGGCATCCACAATTGATATTGGATAACCTGTATGCTGCGCATAAACTTGCGCCAATGATTGTGGTATTGCCTAACGGCAGGGCAATGAAGCATGACAGAGCCACCGGCAATATTATGTCTCCCGATAAAGTTCAGGCTTTTGCAACATTCGAACGCGATCTGATAGACGATCTCATCCCTTACATACAAAAAAATTATCCGGTTTATACTGACCGGGAACACAGGGCTATTGCCGGGCTTTCAATGGGCGGCGGGCAGTCATTAAATTTTGGTTTGGGGAATTTAAATTTATTTGCCTGGATAGGCGGGTTCTCATCTGCGCCGAACACAAAAGTACCCGAAGCGCTTCTTCCCGACCCGCAAGCGGCGAAAGATAAATTAAAATTGCTTTGGATATCCTGTGGTGACCATGATGGCCTAATGCCGTTCAGTAAACGCACACATGATTACATGGAAAAAAACAATGTCCCCCACATTTTTTACGTTGAGCCTGGTGTGCATAATTTTATAGTTTGGAAAAACGACCTGTATATGTTCTCCCAATTATTGTTTAAACCGGTAGATGTTTCAAAATTCAACCAAATTGCAACATCCGGCGTACCTGCTTCCAGTAATATTCGTTCGGCCAAATACCCGCAAATATTATCTAATCATCGTGTTGTATTTCGCATAAAGGCACCCTATGCACAGAAAATGCAGATTGACCTGGGCCGAAAGTATGACATGTTAAAAGATACCGGCGGATACTGGACATTAACTACAGATTCCGTAGGAGAAGGTTTTCATTATTATTCCCTTTTAATTGATGGTGTTGCCGTAGCCGACCCCGCCAGCGAGAGTTTTTACGGGATGGGCCGGATGGCAAGCGGGATTGAAATACCATTTAGCGGCGGCGATTTTTATGCCATAAAGCATGTGCCCCATGGCGATATCAGGAGCAAGATATATTACTCAACTATTACCAGGTCATGGCGCCGTATTTATATCTATACGCCCCCCGGTTACGATGCAGCTATTAATGAAAGATATCCGGTTCTTTACATTCTGCATGGCGGCGGCGAGGATGAGCGTGGCTGGGCTACCCAGGGTGCCACTGATATGATACTTGATAACCTGATAGCCGCGAAAAAAGCGAAACCGATGCTTATAGTGATGCCCGATGCCAATATGGCGACCGGTGGTTTTGGCGAAGCTGGTTTAAAAGCTTTTGAGGCTGAATTAAAACAATCTATAGTCCCCTTTATCGAGAAAAATTATCGTACTAAAAATAATGCACGAAGCCGTGCCCTTGCCGGCTTATCGCTTGGGGGGATACACACACTTTACACCGGGATATATAACACCAGTATGTTCGCTTATCTGGGTGTGTTTAGTTCCGGATGGATCATGCCTGTACAAAGCGGTATAGCTAATGCCCAGTATGATTTTATGAAGAAGAATGCCTCTATGATCAACGGCAATTTAAAAGCTTTTTGGATATCGTTAGGGGGCAAAGAAGATATCGCCTACAATAATGGCAGAAATATGCTTTCCAGGTTAAATGAATTACATATCAAATATTCATACTATGAATATCCCGGCGGCCACACATGGCCGATTTGGCGGAACGACTTGTATAATTTTGCGCCTTTATTATTTAAATAAACACAATACTTAAGGAGATCATAATAATAGATATAACTAAAAAAAGATTTTTGATATGAAGCATTTTAAACAATGGCTCTTATTTTTTAGCCTAATGCTGTTAATAATAAACAAAGCGGTGGCCCAAAATCCGCTTATTACAAACCAGTACACGGCCGACCCAACGGCAAGGGTATTTGGCAATACAGTATACTTATACCCATCGCACGACATTATTGCCACTCCGGGCCACGGGCGTGTAGGATGGTTTTGCATGCAGGATTATCATGTATTTTCATCGGATAATCTTACTGACTGGACCGATCATGGTGTTATTTTAACCCAGAAAACCGTGCCCTGGGCCGATTCTACAGCCTACAGCATGTGGGCGCCCGATTGCATTGAGCGCAATGGCAAGTATTATTTCTACTTTCCAACAACTGTAAAAAGCAACCCGGGCAGCCGCCAGGGTTTTGGAATAGGTGTTGCCATAGCCGATAAGCCGTATGGGCCGTTTGTGCCACAGGCGGAGCCTATTGCCGGGGTACACGGTATTGACCCGAATGTATTTATTGATAAAGACGGGCAGGCCTACCTTTACTGGGCCCAGGGCAATATTTACGTAGCGAAATTAAAGGATAATATGCTTGAATTAGCTTCAGCCCCTCAGGTGATCGGCAATCTGCCTGCCAGGGGGCTTAAAGAGGGGCCGTTCCTGTTTGAACGGAAGGGTATTTACTATCTTACATTTCCACACGTAGCCAATAAAATTGAACGGCTGGAATATACGATGGGCGATAACCCGATGGGCCCATTTAAGAATGCCGATGTAATTATGGATGAATCGGCCAGCGGTTGCTGGACAAATCACCACTCCTTAATTGAATTTAAAAATCAGTGGATACTTTTTTATCATAATGATGATTTGTCGCCTCATTTCGATAAAGCCAGATCGGTAAGGGCAGATAGCCTCTTTTTTAATGATGACGGCACTATCCGTAAGGTAACCCCTACGTTAAGAGGCGTTGGTATCACGAGGGCAAACAAAGAAATACAGATCGACCGGTATAGCGATACCAGCAAAGCAGGTGTTAAGATCGAATTTATCGACACAGCTAATCGTATGAAAGGCTGGAAAACGACTTTTAACAAGAATGGCGCATGGATTCGTTACAATGCGGTTGATTTTTCTATTGCAAAGCTAAAAAAGGTAATTGTTAATGCAGAATCTAACCGGGGTGGGGATGTTGAGGTGAGGCTTGATAAAACTGACGGCCCACTTGTAGCCAAAATGAAGATAGGCATAAGTTCCGACTGGAATAAGTTCATGTCGCCTTTATTACGATCGGTGGCAGGCACACACAACCTGTTCGTTATTTTTAAGGGGCAAGATCCTGTTTCGATTGATTGGGTACGTTTTGATTGAATTGCCTTATTGCGTAGCCTTTATTAGCTAATTATTTTTTTAGCTAATAAAGATGCCTCTATTAGGAATTGATATCGGTAATTCATCTGTACAAGCAAGCATAGTTGATACTTACAACACAGCGGATCATTGTTTCTAAAAGGTATCGCGATGAGCCGTTGCCAATACATAATTATGTTTAAGCCCCGCAAAATTGTTCGCGGGGCTTAAGAATAATTATTGAATTGTAATTTTTAAAGATTTCAAATCTTTATCATCCGAACTGTTACCATACATTACGTCGTATGTGCCTGGCAGTACACGTAATTGGCCATCTGCAGGATCATAAAATTCAAAGGATTTTGCCGGGATATTCAGAGTTGCCAATTCTGTTTTTCCGGCAGCGAGCGGTATTTTTTTGAATGCCCTTAGGGTTTTGTTTAATCCGGTCGTATCATTCGTCTTTCGTATATAAAGTTGTAACACTTCGGTGCCCTCACGTTGCCCTGTATTTGCAACAGGTATAGTTATATTAACACTTTCATTTTTATTGATTTGATTTTTAGCCACTTTAGCATTTCCAACCGAAAAGGTAGTATAGCTAAGGCCGAAGCCGAATGGAAATAACGGAGCTGAAGTCATATAACGATAAGTACGGCCTTTCATGGAATAATCGCTAAAATCAGGCAATTGCTGTAAATTTTTGTAAATGGTTATAGGCAGGTGCCCTGCTGGGTTGTAGTCGCCAAATAACACGTCGGCAACGGCTTCTCCGCCTGCTTCACCGGCATACCAGGCCTGCAAAATTGCTTCACAATTTTTTGCTTCAGGCACCAGTGCAATTGCCGAACCGGAACAGTTAACCAAAATAACCTTTTTACCAGCCTTTTTTAGTGCAGCTATGCAGTTGCGCTGAACGGCGGGCAGCTCAATATCTGTACGGTCGCCGCCTTTAAAGCCAGGCAAATTTACAGGCATTTCTTCACCTTCTAACCTTGGCGATATACCACCTACAAATACTACCACATCTGCATCTTTTACATTATTCACCAATGCATCATAAGTAACGGGGACTTCCTTACCGAAATTGAGGCTGAGACTGGCACCCCAATTGTTTAATTGGCGATAACGGATCTCGATCTTATACTCCTTGCCGGCTTCTACCGCGAAATGTACCTTATTTGGATTTGCGCGCCAACTTCCCGTTCTTGAAATTGATGCCCCGTCTATTAATAATTCAGCAGAACCTGTTGCTTCGAGGTTAAATACCAGGTCACCCGAAAAAGATGATTTATAGGTGGTCTCATATTTAGCCGAGAAATTTTCAACATTTACACCCTGTGAGAATTGATGCGCGCCAAGCGTTGTAAGTGCGATTGGATTAGTAATTTGTTCGGTAGCAACAGGTGGCCCATCAAAATTCCGATTGTTCCAGTAAGTTGCCCGTAAGCCTGATTTCCCATCGATATTGCATTCGCCGATAGCGCTTTCCGTTACTTTATCCTCAGTCAGATCACAGGCCTTATCATAGATCACATTTCCAGCTCCAACTTTCGCCCGTATACCGTCAAGAATATTGGTTGTGTGTAAAGGCGTACCGTTATAGTTGCCCCAAAGCATTTGGGTATTATCAGCATTAGGGCCTACAACAGCTATTTTACTTATATTTTTATTAAGCGGTAAAATATTATTATTATTCTGTAGTAATGTCATCGATTCGCGGGCCATATCAAGCGCCAGTTTTTGGTGTTCGGGCGAATTTATTACCGAAGCCGGAATTTTAGTCCAGGGTACAAGGGCATCATCGTCCATCTCGCCCAATTCAAAACGTTGTGTCATTAACCTAACCACACTTGTATTAATATCTGATTCTTTTACCAGGCCCTTTCTTACCGCATCCGGAATTTTATCAAAAGCATAACCGGCGCATTCTACATCTGTTCCGGCGAGCACTGCTTTTGCAGATGCGTGTGTAGCATCAGACGATGATTTGTGGCTGCGAAAAAAATCGGTTATAGCACCGCAATCAGAAACCACCAGATATTTGAACCCCCAATCTTTGCGTAAGATCTGGCCCAGCAACCGGCTGTTACCACAACATGGCTCGTCATCAATTCGCTGGTAGGCACACATTACCTCACGAACATCAGCTTGAGTAACCAACGCCTTGAAAGCTGGAAGATAAGTTTCCCAAAGGTCGCGCGGGTCTATATCAGTAAGGTTAAGCTGATGCCGTGTTGACTCAGGGCCTGAGTGTACGGCATAATGTTTTGCACAAGCCAGTAATTTGCGGTATTTGGCATCGCTTGGCCCCTGCAATCCCCTAACTACCGAAATGCCCATGCGCGATGTCAAATAAGGGTCTTCACCGTAAGTTTCCTGTCCGCGCCCCCAACGCGGATCTCGAAAAATATTCACATTTGGCGTCCATACAGACAGGTCGTGGAAACGTTGACTTTCACCCTTTTTTTTGTATTCATTATTTTTGGCACGTGCCTCGTCAGATACAGCATCGAAAACATGGAACACCATTTGATCATCAAATGAAGCCGCCATGCCGACCGGCTCCGGAAATACAGATACCGGCCCCTGATTAGCATACCCGTGAAGGGCTTCACTCCACCAATTAAATTTTTTGATACCTAAACGCGGAATGGCATCAGATATATCTTTCATTAAAGTAACTTTTTCTTTAAGCGTGAGCCTTTTCACTAAATCATTCGCCCTGGCTTGTGACGATAGATTAGGGTTTTGGTAAGGTAATTTTTGCGCGGATACATAGTGGGCGCTCAAAAGCCCCAGTATAATCAAAGCACTTTTTTTAATTTTCATTTTAATTATATGTTAAATATTGGTTTATATTTTTGGGGGCCTTCATCAATACATGCGAAGTAAAGAAGTGACTTTTCAAGGTTAGAAAGGATTGCTTTCCTATAACGTAAAATTATATCGGGCAAAAAATACCCGGGCGCAATATTTGTGTTAATAATACAACAAATGTTCACACGTATAACTAAGAGCAAATCCTGGCACGCAGCTTAACTATGTGTATTGTTTTAAAATGGCTTTACGGGACCCAAATGCATATAATCCACTGTTTGTACTATTGGATTTTAAAAAAAATGGTGCTGGTATTGGGCATACTTCCTGTTTTATTTCCCCGGGTTTGACGGTTTAATATGTGGGTTACACCACTAAAGCCTTATAGAAATTCCTCATCCTTTTTGGTACTATGATTAATTGCACAATTGTTGTATAAACTAAACTAAATATGGTATCTATTTAATTTTATGACAGATAATTTTGCTTAAACTGATTATTCACATACCTATTACCTATTGTTTTACCGGCTAGCCAATTGTTAACCAACCTCCCTAAATAATTTTTACAGACTAATACTAAAACTTAAAATCAATTATGAAAAGAAAAGTTATTACTACCGCATTTATGGTACTTAGTTTTATGATTTGCCTGGCCGCTGCCATAGGCGATTTGAATGGTAAGTGGATGGGATCATTAAAAACACCTGATGGTAATGAATTCCCTTTATCATACACTTTTAAAATTGATGGCGATAAACTTACCGGTGCGGCAACAGGGCCTAATGGTGATATAGCTATAACTGATGGCAAAATTAATGGGGCAGACTTTACCTTTAATTTGAGTGTTAACGGATCGGACATAGCCCATACCTGTAAATATTATAGTACAGGCGATTCGATATCAATGAGTGTTGATTTTAATGGTTCTAAAATACATACCCAGTTAAAACGCGATAAAAGGTAATGATCTATATCAGGCATTTGCTGTATAAATTAATAAAACATAACACTATTAACCCAATGAATTATAAAAAATTAACTCTTGTATTAGCCATGATGATCACAAGTTGTATTTGTGAGGCTCAAACAGCTCAAACAGCCCAAACTGCAGTTTTGGAAGATTTTAAACCATCTTCTCTTAATCAGCCCGGCCAGGAATATCCACAGGTAAACTCGCAAGGCTACGTGCGTTTCCATATAAAAGCGCCTAAAGCCGACAGCATACGCGTTACCCTTGGATTGGGTGGAAGAGGGGGTACTAAACTCACAAAAGGAGATGACGGATTTTTTAACGGCACTACGGAGGGCCCAATGGATGAAGGCTTTCACTACTACCATTTAAACGTTGATGGCGGGGTATTTAACGATCCGGGCACATTGAATTTTTATGGTTCAACCCGTTGGGAAAGCGGCATAGAAATACCTGCACATGATGCTGATTTCTATGCATTAAAAGATGTTCCACATGGTAATGTGCAGCAAGTGCTTTTCCCTTCTAAAAGCACTGGTACCATACGCAGGGCTTTTGTTTACACCCCGCCGGGTTATGAAAAAGAAAAATCAAAAAAATACCCTGTACTTTACCTGCAGCATGGTTGGGGTGAAGACGAAACAGCCTGGAGCAATCAGGGTCATGCCAACCTTATCATGGACAACCTTATTGCGGAAGGTAAGATAAAACCCTTTATTATTGTAATGACCTACGGAATGACCAACGATGTTAAAATGGGTGCCGGGGGGTTGAGAAATTTTAAGGCAGAGGCCTTTCAAACCGTTTTGACCGATGAATTGATCCCTTACGTGGATGCTAACTTCCGCACACTTGCCGACAGATCGCATCGTGCAATGGCAGGCCTATCTATGGGCGGTATGGAAACCCATGCCATCACCATCAGTAAACCGGATGAGTTTGGATATTACGCCTTGTTGAGCGGCGGTACTTATACTCCGGCCGAACTTCAGGGTAAAACTAAGCCAATACTTATTTTTATGAGCTGCGGCAGCCGCGAGAGGCCCGATGGCGTTAAGAATGCCGCCATAGCGTTAATTGGCGCAGGTTATAATGCTGTATCCTATGTTTCGGAAAATACAGCCCACGAATTCCTTACCTGGCGCCGCAGCTTGCATGAACTGGCCCCGATGCTTTTCAAAAACTGATCTTGCATTAAATAGCATTTGGAAAACTTCGAATAATATGTTGCCAATAACATGAAACTGAAATTTATAATTGCCGCCGCATTCCTGCTATTGAACTGTAAAGGCTTTTCTCAGGACAAGAATTTTTATATTTTCCTGTGTTTCGGGCAATCGAATATGGAGGGCAATGCACGGTTTGAACCGCAGGATACTATTGTTGACGCCCGTTTCGAGGTTTTACAGGCAGTTGATTGCCCGGAACGGGGCAGAATGAAAGATACCTGGTACACTGCGGGCCCGCCTTTATGCCGTTGCAAAACCGGGCTAACACCAGCTGATTATTTTGGCAGGACAATGCTGGCGAACCTGAAAAAAAAAGTAAGGATAGGTATTATCAATGTTTCGGTAGCCGGCGCCAGAATCGAGATATTTGATAAAGATAATTTTCAATCATACTTAGGTACCGCGCCGCAATGGATGAAAAACATAGTTGCCGAATACAATGGCAATCCTTACGAACGCTTGGTAGAACTGGCTAAAATCGGGCAGAAAGTTGGAGTGATCAAAGGTATTCTGTTGCACCAGGGCGAGTCAAACCCCAATGATTCCCTTTGGACCCGGAAGGTAAAAAGTATTTATGACAACCTGGTTAAAGATCTAAACCTGAAACCAGGAAAAGTTCCATTGCTTGCAGGCGAGACAGTAAATGCAGATCAAAACGGCCTTTGCGCGGGCATGAACAAGATTATAGATACGTTGCCTAAAATGCTTCCAAATTCTTATGTTATTTCCTCTGCAGGCTGTTCTGCAGGGAGCGACAGGCTGCATTTTACGGCAGAGGGCTATAGAAAACTCGGTAAACGGTACGGCACAAAAATGCTTGCCTTGCTTGGGTATAAAATTAAGGAACTTGAATAGTGCTTTTTAATTAGAGAATTCCCAAATAAAACGGGCTTAGTTTAACTGCCTTTAACCTATTGTAATTAATCAAAAACGTATAAATCATAAACGATGTCATCTTACAAAAATTCATGGCGCCCGTTCAATAAAACTATTCTGATTTTAGCTGTTTTTTTTATATCAGTTGTCAACCTTAAATGCGCTTCGAGGAAAAGCACTACCACTAATTCAAATGGTTATCCAACCGAAACTACGCAGCAAAAAGGATTAAAAGATTACTATAAAGATTACTTCCCGATTGGCGTAGCAGTGAATATGGCTTCATTAAAAGGTCCCCAGTCTGAACTTATTATTAAAGAATTTAACAGTGTTACGCCGGAGAATGATATGAAAATGGGGCCAATACACCCCCGCGAGAACGAATATAATTGGAGCAATGCTGATTCCATTGTAGATTTCGCTGTAAAACATCATATCCGTATCAGGGGGCATAATTTGTTGTGGCATGCCCAGGCACCTGCCTGGATGTTTAAAGACAGTGCCGGAAACCAGGTGAGTAAGGACGTTTTATTAAAGCGATTGAAAGATCATATCACAACGGTTGTTAACCGCTATAAAGGGAAAATATACGCTTGGGATGTGGTTAACGAAGCTATAGACGACAACCCGGCCAATTATTTGCGCAACTCGATGTGGTATCGTATATGTGGTGAAGATTTCATTCCTAAAGCTTTTGAATACGCGCATGCGGCAGATCCTAAAGCTGCACTTTATTACAATGATTATAATAGCGAAAACCCGTCAAAACGAGATAAGATATATAAGTTACTATCCGGTTTGATCAAAGCGAAAGTGCCGATTACCGGAGTAGGCATGCAGGGCCATTGGAAGCTGGATGATCCGACTATCGAAGAGTTAAGGGCCGCCTTAGATAAATATGCATCACTGGGCCTCAAAATACAAATTACAGAACTGGATATGACCATACGCTCACCTTACAGAAACAGGCAGGCACCTGGTACATCTATTACAAACTCTCCACCACAAATGCCGGCAGATTCAGGATTTACGCCTGAGATAGCTCAAAAACAAGCAGAGCGGTATAAAGCTGTATTTCAGGTTTTCAGGGCATACAAAAATGTAATTACCGGCGTTACTTTTTGGAATCTGTCTGACCGTTATAGCTGGCTCGATTCGCGGGGCGGTGGAATGGCCGGCGGCGCGGCGGCGACACAAACCGCAAGCCGGACCATAAGAAAAGCTTATCCCTTGCTATTCGATGAAAACCTTGGGCGCAAAAAAGCATATTGGTCGGTTGTTGATTTTTGAAATACGATTTTTTACATCTACAGCTTCAAATAGCAGGCATAGCTTCCCATTTGTTATTACTTGGTTACACCATCATTGACTTTTTTTCAGTGCAAAAAAAGATACTGATTTAGACAAACAATTTGGTAACTATATAGCAGTTGGGACACTTTGTCCCATGTGGTATATAGTTACCAACAATTTTGACGAAATATGGAAAAATTGACTGCGGGAAAAATTAAAAAACCCACTTATTAGTAGTTTTAAGTGGGTTTGCTTGGTATGAATTGTGAACTTGCGGAGAGGGAGGGATTCGAACCCTCGATACCCTTTTGAGGTATACACACTTTCCAGGCGTGCTCTTTCGACCACTCAGACACCTCTCCGTATTGGGATTGCAAAGGTAAAATAAAATTTGAGATAGATGCCCAACCTGGCGCAGGCATATTTATGCCTCAAACGCACTGTTCACTTTAAATATACTTTGAGGGATGCTATCCTCATGGCTGTCCCAATCTTTCATAAAGCGCTCGTTAAAGTAGCGGTGCAGGCGGAATGAGTTCTCTTCGGTATAAGCATCCTGCCCGTTTACCAAATACCGCGAGATCGCCTTCAACGTCCTCGGGCACTCATATACCGTTACTGAGCCGTCTGTATGCTGTGCCGCTTTTACCCAAATGCCATTATCCAGCATAGCATCTCGCGAAATAGCATCTATTTGCGCTACCGTATCGCTTAATTGCTTTTTTGATCCCGGCAGGGTGATCTTTACCAGCATCTTGTTTACATCAAGTTTTATCGTAGAGTTATTTTTAAAAACTATAGTCACCATTTCGCCACGCTGGCGCTTTTCATCAAGCAGCACAGCGGTGCGGTCAAAAAAATTACAAAAATAGCCGGTTTCCAACACTTCGGCTATCGCCTGTTCATGCTCATTAAATTTCTTATAAATATTAAACGACATCAGCATTAAACATATACAGCAAGCTGTAATAATGATTACCGGTTTGGAGCAATCTATTAGTTTGGGGACAGCGTCATAATAAGCATAGGTGGTAGGCAAAATAAAGGCTACTAATTCTTTGGGGTCGAAAAATTTTCTGAACGCGGCAAACGAAAGCCACTGAAACGAGTTTATTAACCAGGGTGCCATAAAGATTAGATTGATCAGCTAAATATAATAATATATTTATATTGATAGCTAATTAACAGGCACTTAGCAATTAAATTATTGTAAACAAAAAACGCCCTTACGGGCGTTCTGTATATAATTTTTTATTATTGGTTACACACCTAACTTTTGCCGCATTTCTTTCGGCAGGCCGTTTTTGTTCAGCATTAACGCGGTAGTTTTATATTGTACAAAAGCCTTGGTAACATACAAATAGCCTTTGTAATCGTTGGTTGGCCCCCACGAGTTTTTAACTATGTAATATTCCTTGCCGTTCTGGTCCTTCGCGAGGCCAACTATATGCATACCATGATCATCGGTTGTGCCGTAGTTATCGTAGGCTTTTTGCCTTACTTCGGGAGTGATCTGTAATTCAGGTTTTGGCCCGTCGAACATGGCTTTACGTTCATCTTCGCTCATGTTTTTATAATCCTTTTCTGGCACATAGGCTACGCCATTTTTCCAGCTAAAGCTTTTTTCTGATACATCTGTCGACCATTCTACCGTGTAGCCGTTTTTCAAAGCATAATCAATAGCATTGGTCATGTCGTTCAACTGCACGTTATATACCTGGTCATAATCCCAGTTATCAGGCACCATCAGCGTATATTTTTTGTACAGGGGCTGATCTGTTTCTGATGATATTTCAATATAATCATCGGGGTTAATACCCACCACTTCTTTGGCAAATGTTTGCGGTGTGTAGGTTTTGCCTTTATAGTCAAAACTTTCGGGTACTTTACCCAAATAAGCGTCAATGGCGCCGGTGTAAGCCTGTACCCAATTTGGTGTAAGCTCGCCGTTAGGGTTTGATACCACAGCTTTTAATATAGCCTCGGTAATAGCGCTCATTTCATTGAACTTGTTGGTAGTAGTACCATAGTTGAGGCCCGAATAATCTATTTGGGGTATAGCGCCATATTTACGGAACATATTGATCACATCATGTGGTTCGCCGCCATCGCCCAGGCTAACAGCACCGTGCATACGCACATAGTTTATGCCTTTCTCGATATAAGCACAACGTGCCGAATATATTTGCGAAAGGTCGACAGGTTGTTTACCCTCGCGTATCATTTCTGATTCAAGGAAAGAGTTGGTTGAGTAGCTCCAACAAGTGCCCGATGAGCCCTGGTTCTTTACCGAGGTGTTGGCCAGGTTAATTACTGTTGTGAAATTGAAGCCTTGTTTACTGTTTACGCTTTGGTTGGTTTTTAATGAATTAACCAGGTTATCCTGCGCATGAAGGGAAAAAGCTGCCATACCCATGGCCAGCGTAGCAATAGTACGTTTAATCATTATTTAATGGTCAGTTAGAAAAATCAAAAATAGAATATTATCCTATTCGCTGTTAGTATTTTATGTAACAATATTATTTAATAATTAACATATTTAATATGTCATTATCACCTAATAAAGTTTTTCCCCTATGGTGCTGTTGGGTTTTTTAGGCTGATAATCCGACTTATTGTAATAAGAAGCCTATAATTAACGTTTGCTTTATGTAACAAAACACCTTTATATGAAACTTACCAAACCCGGAATTTATTCCGTAGCTATTTTATTTGCATTGATCGCCTTGCAGGCTTGTAAGGCGAAAAAGATGGTTCAGAAACCTGCCCCGGCGCCTGTTGCGGCACAACCTGCTCCGCCGCCACCGCCGCCTCAACCTGCACCAACGCCGGCCCCAACCCCGGCTCCCCCACCGGCAAAACCTGATTATAACTTTAGCAATATCCAATTTGAGTTTAATTCGGGCGTATTGAAAACAACCGCCTACCCTATTTTGGATAAGGCTGTAGTTGAAATGAAGAAAGACCCTTCAGTAAAATTTAATTTGAAAGGTTATGCCTCTGCCGAGGGTACAGATGCTCATAATATGGAGTTATCTGTCGATAGGGCGAACGCGGTTAAAACCTATTTAATAAATTCAGGTATAAGTGCCGATAACTTAACCGCCAAAGGCTACGGCGAAGCAAACCCGGTAGCCGATAATAGTACCGAAGACGGGCGCGTATTAAATCGCCGCGTTGAAATACGCCTGCAAAATTAATGTTGCAGGTATTTGATTTGTGTAAAGCTGCCCCCAAACAGGGGCAGCTTTTTTATTGTAATCAGGGTTTAGTACGAGATCTTTCTTATATCCTGCGGGTTGCCGGTTATTTCAGTAAAATAAAGGGAGCCCGCATTGTTGGTTGTAAGGCTAAAGGCAACACCAATTTTTGCTGTAGCCAATGGCCCGTCCGCATGGCCCAGCAGGCTCGATATAATTGTAGTGTCTTTAGTTGTTGCCCGGTTAATTACATGTATTGATGACCTATCGTTATTAGTTACATCGCTGGTATAAATATGGCCAGCCTTATCAGTTGTAAGGTCTATTATATTGGGCAGGGTAATATTGGTATACGTATAGGTGTTGCCATAAGCACTCAACTGGCCAAGGTTATCTTTTCCTGTATTAGTTGTAACCGGGTAATAAATTATGCCGTCGCGGTTTACCGTAAATATGGCTATGCTATTCAATATAACAGATGAACTGCCGCCTGCGGTTATTTTGTGCACACCAACGTTATTACTAAAGTAAAAGTTACCTTGGTTAACCGCTATCTTTTCAACTTGTGAGCCGTTCCCCGGTGTTATATTGCTAAAAATGATACTGCCAGAACCGGATGGCGTTATCTTTAACACGCTTGGGGTCATGTTTCCATTATAATTTATGGTATATAAATTCCCTAGTGAATCAATGGTTAAACAGCCCATGGTGTTAGTAACAGTGGTGTCGTGATCGATGGTAACGGGTGGGGTGTAAAAAAGGCTCCTGTTTCCTAATGAGTCGATCTTGTAAATAGTATCGGCCCCATAATTAAAGCGTAACGCGTATATATTTCCAGCGTCATCGGCAGCGATATAATTGTAGAGCCCGGTTATAACAGTGCTTACTCTGCCGGTGGAATCTGTTAAGGGCCTGTGTGCAACTGAAAGGTCTTTTTTACAGCTGCTTATAAATGTTGCTGTGAGAAGCAAAAGCGCGAAGATGTACAATATCTCTTTTTTCATGATAAAATTCTTTTAGTAGTAATTGATTTTAGATGTTTTAAATTTTTGTTGTTTGTACTGCGCATACAATCAACATTACGTGCCTGCTAAATAAAACGCTGGGTAAAAGCGATAATATTTTTACAAAGCGATGGGCAGGTTCTTTATAAATTTATTTTTTTTAATACCCAGCGTTCGGGTAATTACCTGCGTAATGCTGTTAATGTATTGTAAGTTTTTGGGGATTAATACACTGAATGGATCTTTCTAAAAAGCAAATCTTAAAGCTGATAGAAGGCTGTGCAGGCAATGAGCGACAAGCCCAGGAAGCCCTGTATAAAGCTTACTATGCCCAAATGCTGCGTATTTGCTACCGCTATTTAAAAACGAAGGATCTGGCGCAAGAAGCATTGAACGCGGGCTTTTTAAAAGTTTTTCAGAATATAAAAACATTTGATGCGCAAAAGGGCGACCTGGGGGCATGGATATGCACTATTATGATCCGTACAGCTATCGACAAAAACCGCAGGGAGCTGAAGTTTTTTACAACCTCATACGATGACCAGGATACAGATGAATATTTTATCGACCCCCATATTTTAAGCAAACTTTATGCCGAGGACCTGCTGAAAAATATACAGCAATTGCCTGATGCTACACGTGTTATTTTTAACCTTTCGGTGATAGACGGCTATACGCATAAGGAAATAAGCAACCAATTGCAGATAACCGAGAGCACCTCAAGATGGCACCTTGCAGAGGCTAAAAAGAAATTGAGGGTATTGTTACAAGCCCCTGGTAACGATAACCGGTTAACTGATAATAACAAAGCAACATGAAAAGTTCAGCATGGGATAATACGCTTTGGCAAAACAAAATGCAGGAAATTCCTTTAGAAAGGGATGCCGACCTTGCATGGAGTGAAATGAAGGGTTTGCTGGACGAAGTGATGCCGGTTACCCCTGGTAGCCCCGTAGTTAAAACACCGCGGAGGGTACCAAAATCGTGGGTGCTAATTATTGTTTATGCTGCCGCCGCCGCGGCCATAATACTTTTGGCCACACACTTTTTATTGAAGAAGCAGCATCAAAAAACAATCAAACACAACAAAGAAAATGTTAAACCTGCCGATAGCCATAAAGACAGTTTAAAACAGTTAAAAGGTGAACGTGATTCCGCAATAAATACACCATCAACTCCGGGCCGCGTTACGGCCGACAGTGTTGATGCCAGCAACACATCGGCAAAAAACAATGTCAATAACGTTAACGGTAAAAAAGTGTCTGGCGGTAATACCGCAAATAGCCCGTCAAAATCTCACGGGATATTGATACCAAAAACAATAACGGGCAAGCCATCGTTGAAATACGCAAATAGCATTGCAGCTATTAAAGGCCATAATGGTGCGGCCAACAGCGTGTCACAAACAAAGGGCCCGGCTACCTCACCGCAGTTTGGGGCAGGTTTTAAACATACAGACAGTCATTATTTTGCCAATAAGCGTGGCACGGGCGGTAATGATCCAAACTCTTATTCTGGCGCTACAACCACGCATGTTACCAATGCCGGCGCTAATCAAAATAAAAATATGCTGGCCGATGGCAATGCTTCTAAAACCAATGGTTTAATAAAACCAAATTCGTCATCAGCCAAAAAAGGAAATAAACCGGCAAACGGTGTACCTGTTGTTTCAGCACCAAAGCCTGATTCCACAAAAATGGCTGTAAACGGAAAAAAAGTAAATTCGGCCACAAAGCCGGTTACAACGGTCAATAATGGGACCCTAAAAAATAATCCTTCGGCACAATCCAAACCCGGTAATAACAGGCAACATACATATTCAAAATTCGGGATAGCAATTGAATCCGGCGTTAATTCAGGCAAAGGTTCAGCAACACCTTTTGCCGGTTTATATGGCTTTTATGCACTAACCCCCCAATTCAGTATAAGTATTGGCGGGAATATATTTTCATCCCGGATCATCAGGGGTAAATATAGCATAGGCAATTATCAATACACTACCCAGGATGATAGTGGCCACATAACCAGCCACACCGCTAATGGGCTGTTTGTAACAACTTCGCAGAAAATAAGCACAATAGAGATACCTTTAATTGCAAGCTATAAACTCACTAAATGGTTGAGTATTAAAGGAGGCCCGGTAATTAGTGTACCCATAAAAGCTGACAATATTAATAATATCCTTTCCCCGGTTGGCAGCCCGCTTGATACGGCCCGTGCGTTTAAAGCCTTATCATCTACGGTGAACAGCACTTCGATATTAAATAAGGTAAATTTTAACCTGTCAGGCGGGGTACTTATTAATATAGACCGGCTATATTTTGATGCCAGTTACGTGCAAGGCACAGGGCCATACACCACTTACTCATCGCTGGGCAGCGGCAATACCTATTATCATTACCTGCAATTAGGTATTGGCTATAAGCTATTTCAATCTAAACCTAAACTTGATCACCGTTAATAAACAGTAAGCCCCCTCTAAATCTCCCCCGGTAGGGGAGACTTTAACTTCAATCTTTTTTAAAAGCCCTCCCTTCCGGGGAGGGTTTGGGTGGGGCTTATATGTAGCTGTTTATTAAGTTCTCGATATACTCCTGTTTGCCGCTGATAGCTTTTGGTTCGCCATTGGCGATGGCGTAGTTACGCAGATCTTCGAGGGTTAGTTTTCCGTTCTCAAAGTCCTTGCCTGTGCCATTATCGAATGAAGCATACCTGTCAGTTCTTAATTTTTTATATTCTGAATTTTGGAGGATGTTATCAGCAATTGTAAGCGCCCTTGCAAAAATATCCATGCCGCCAACATGCGCATAGAATAAGTCCTCAGGATCAGTAGAATTACGACGTATCTTGGCATCGAAGTTTATACCGCCGCCGCCAAATCCACCTGCTTCCAGTATGATGAGCATGGCTTCGGTTACTTCGTTAATATCATTCGGGAACTGGTCGGTATCCCAGCCATTCTGGTAATCGCCACGGTTGGCGTCTATCGAGCCTAATATGCCTGCATCAACCGCTACTTGTAATTCATGCTGAAAGGTATGACCGGCCAGTGTAGCGTGGTTTACTTCCAGGTTTAGTTTGAAATCGTTCAGCAGGTCGTATTTTTGCAAGAAGCCTAATACAGTGGCCGCATCATAATCATATTGATGTTTGGTAGGTTCGCAGGGTTTTGGTTCGATGAAGAAGTTCCCTTTAAAGCCTTGCTTACGGGCATAGTCTTTCGCGGTGTGGAGGAATTTGGCGAAGTGTTCCTGCTCGCGTTTCATGTCGGTGTTAAGCAGGGTCATATAACCTTCACGACCGCCCCAGAACACATAGTTTTCTCCCCCAAGGGCAATGGTAGCATCAATAGCCGCTTTTACCTGTGCGCCCGCATGGGCCAGCACATGAAAGTTGGGGTTAGTAGCTGCGCCGTTCATATACCTGCGGTTACTGAACAGGTTCGAGGTACCCCAAAGCAATTTTACGCCACTGGCGGCTTGTTTTTGTTTGGCGTATTCAACTAATGCTTGTAATCGCCTGTCGTTTTCGTTCACATCGTTGGTATAATCCACTACATCCACATCATGGAAACAGTAGTATTCCATGCCCATTTTGGTGATGAACTCGAACGCCGCATCCATTTTATCTTTAGCGCGTTCAACGGCATCCGCTTTCTCATTCCAGGGAAAAATGTGGGTAGGTTCGCCGAACGGATCGGCGCCGTTGCCTACAAATGAATGCCAGTAGGCACAAGCGAAACGCAAATGATCCTTCATGGTTTTGCCGCCTACGGTTTTACCGGCATCGTACCATTTAAATGCCAGCGGGTTTTTGGATTGTGGCCCTTCGTAGGCTATTTGCCCTATGCCTTTGAAAAATTCTTTTTCGCCTGTTACTATACTCATGATTTTATTTTTTTTGATTCTACAGATTTATTTGATGATTACACCGATTTATTTATTGTTAGATAATTGTGTTTGAAGTAAGGCTTTCCATTCCTGGTAAACAGGCTCAATTCGCTGAGTGTTTGTTGGTTCGATAAGCTGTACCGGGTGCATATTTTTAAATGCTTCCTGCGATGATGAAAATATCCCCGCGCCTATCCCCGCGCCGAGGGCCGCGCCTAGGCTGCCGTCATTCTTATATAATTCAACCGGGATGCCGGTTATGTTTACAAACGTTTCGGCAAAAACATCACTTAAAAATAAATTGGCTTTGCCGGCACGTATCACGGTTGGGTTCATGCCGTTTTCACGCATAACATCAAGGCCATAACGAAACGAACAGGCTATGCCTTCTTGTACTGCACGTATTATGTGTGCCTGGGTATGCAAATTCAAATCGATATTGTGTAGGTGCGCGCCCGGTAGTTTATTGTTTAGCATACGCTCGGCACCATTGCCAAAAGGCAATACTTGCAAACCGTTACTGCCCACAGGTATATCCTGTGCCAGTGCGTTCATTTGCTGGTAGCTTAATGTTGCCCCAAAAGCGTTTTTTATCCAACGGTACATGCTGCCAGTGCCATTTATGCACAGCAGTACACCCAGCCGCCTTTCATTGGGCGTATAGTTTACGTGGGCAAACGTATTTACCCTCGATTCTTTATCATAAGCCAGCTTATCGCTTACCCCATATATCACCCCTGAAGTACCTGCCGTTGCAGCCACCTCGCCCGGGTTGAGCACATTTAATGAAAGCGCGTTATTTGGCTGGTCGCCTGCTTTGTAGCTAACCGGGATGCCTGTTCTTAAATTAAGTTTTTCGGCAATTGATGTTCTTAAACTTCCGTGCGATGAAAACACCGGTTTTATATCAGGGAACAAACTTTCATCAAAACCAAAATAACCGGTTATATCCTTTGATATTTTATTGGTTTGAAAATCGAAAAATATGCCTTCGGATAATGCCGATACTGAGGTAGTGATCTCGCCGGTAAGCTTCATGGCAATAAAATCGCCGGGGAGCATTACTTTGTCGATCTTCGCATATATCTCAGGTTCATTTTCCTTTACCCAAGCCAGTTTCGATGCTGTAAAGTTGCCGGGAGAATTGAGTAAGTGCGATAAACATTTTTCATGACCAATGGCATCAAAAGCTTTATCGCCAATCTCAACGGCACGGCTATCGCACCAGATTATGCTGTCGCGAAGCACCAGCTGTGCTTTATCAACCAAAACCAAACCATGCATCTGGTAAGCAATGCCTATGGCGCTTATATCATCCGGGTTGTAGGTTTTTGTTTGATGGCAGAGTTCAATAGCCTTCTGGGTTTGCTGCCACCACATATCGGGCGACTGTTCGGCCCAACCAGGTTTAACGGCCAATATAGGCGATTCCTGATCGGGGTATTGTGCTGATGCTATTGTTTTTTGCGTAACAACATCAACAATACTCACTTTTACCGATGAGGTACCTATATCTATTCCTAACAGCATGAAAAAATTATATTAGTTTATAATTGTATTTTGCAACGAATTTAAAGCAAATTTTTAAATATGCAATCGATTGCAGAAATTTTTGTAAATTAATTTTATGAAGAAGAAGAGAACCACCATTTACGATATTGCCGAAAAGCTGAATATTACTGCATCATCAGTTTCACGGGCGCTGAACAACAGTAATTACGTAAATGAAAATACCAAGCAGCTAATATTAAAAACAGCAGCCGAGCTTAACTACAAGCGCAATACGCTGGCTTCGAACCTGCGTAAAGGCCAATCCAAAACAATTGGAATAGTGGTTCCGCGCATTAATCAGAATTTCTTCTCGAATGTTATCGCAGGCATTGAGGACGCGACTTATGAGAAAGGCTATAATCTTATCATCTGCCAGTCGAACGAATCACATGCAAAGGAGATAAAATGCATTAATACCCTTATTAACCAGCAGGTTGACTGTATTGTAATATCTATTTCGGCAGACAGTCACGATTATAAACACCTAAAAAATGTACTTGACCATGGTATACAGCTTATCCAATTCGACCGTGTGATAGATGAGCTGGAAACCCTGAAGGTGATAAATGATAACGAACAAGCTTCGTTCGAGGCGGTATCGCACCTTATAGAACAGGGTTACCAACGCATCGCTTTGCTGAAAGGCCCGCAAAACCTAAACATTTTTAAACAACGAAAAGTAGGTTATTTAGCGGCACTGGAGAAATATAAGGTGCCGGTTATTGACGAGCTAATCATTGAAAACGCCTGGACAAAAGAACTCGGCGCTGAAGCGACCCGCAAACTGTTAAGCCTACCCCAACCGCCCGACGCCATATTTGCTTCTACATCTGATTTTTCGGCACTCGGTGTGCTTGAAGTCGCTACCGCTATGGGCTTTAAAGTGCCGGAACAATTAGGCATACTTGGCTATGCAAATGAAGCTTTTACTGAGCTTACAAGTCCTTCGATCACTACCGTTGACCAATTTAGCGTTTACATGGGCCGCACTGTTGCCGACCTGTATTTTAAGGAAATGGAGAATAAGGATACTTTGGTTGTACCTAAAACCATCAGCATAAAACCTAAATTGATCGTGAGGTCATCGACTTCGAGAAAAAAGTAGCCTTATTAAGCTGGAAGCTTAAATGATGCCTTACCACGAGTTATGCTACGCTAAACTCGCGGCAGCGAGGGGAGAAATAAATAAAAATGTCATTTCGAACGATAGAGAGTAGCTCGTTCGAAATGACATAATTGAAGGAGAGTTTTACTACACCCTCACCTTATGCACCGCGAAAACAACTTCATTCGGAGCCATATCATAAGTCTCATCAAATACATTAACACTTATACTGTTTGCCGACTTGTTGCTTAAATAAATACCATCGGTATTTACCTTAATATTGATAAGCTCGTTGCGGAAGGTAATATTAAACGCATACGATTTCCATTGTCCCGGTAAAAACGGATCGAATACCAGGCGGTCGTCTTTTACATGCATCCCGGCAAAACCTTCAACCACACTCATCCATGTACCGGCCATAGAGGTAATGTGCAGACCGTCCTCCGTATCGTTGTTATAACTATCCAGGTCGAGCCTTGAAGTGCGGAGGTAAAACTTGTAAGCATCTTCCTCGCGACCGATCCTTGAGGCTATGATAGCATGTACACATGGCGATAATGAACTTTCATGAACTGTAAGCGGTTCATAAAACTCATAGTTGCGGGTAATTGTTCCCTGATCGTATTTATCATGAAAGAAATAGATGCCCTGCAACACATCAGCCTGTTTAATATAGCATGAGCGCAATATCCTGTCCCAGCTCCAGTTTTGGTTCAGCGGCCTGTCGGTAGGTTTAAGCTTATCTACAGAAAGTATTTCCTTATCTAAAAAGCCATCTTGCTGCAAAAAAACGTTGCGTTTTTCATCAACCGGGAAATACATATGCTCAACAATGTGGTTCCAGAATGATGTTTCTTCTATCTCGTTAAAAGCTACGCGCTCGATCAAAGCCTCATATTTCTGCGGATCGCTGCTTTTTACATATTTAATAGCTTCGATAGCATATTCCATGCTCCAGCAGGCGATGGTATTGGTGTACCAGTTGTTGTTGATGTTGTTTTCGTACTCGTTAGGGCCGGTTATATTCAGCATCACAAACTTGTTCCGTTCTTCGCTCCAATTTACGCGCTGGCTCCAGAAACGGGCAATGGCAATCAATACTTCAAGGCCGTAATCGTTTAAATAATCCTTATCGCCGGTGTAGCATATGTAATTATAAATGGCGTACGAAATGGCGCCGTTACGGTGTATTTCCTCAAAGGTTATTTCCCATTCATTATGGCATTCTTCGCCAGTCATGGTAACCATCGGGAACAATGCCGCGCCGTTATGGAAACCGAGTTTGGCGGCATTTTCAATTGCTTTATCCAATTGTTTATAGCGATAGATCAGCAAATTTTTTGTGACCTGCTGTGGTGCAGTAGCCAGGTAAAACGGCACACAATAAGCCTCTGTATCCCAATACGTTGAACCGCCGTACTTTTCGCCGGTAAAGCCTTTGGGGCCTATATTCAGCCTGTCGTCCTTACCGGTATAGGTTTGGCACAATTGGAATATATTAAAACGGATGCCTTGCTGAGCAGCCACATCGCCTTCAATTATAATATCACTTTCATCCCATTTGGCTTTCCAAAGCGCGGCTTGTTCGGCCAGCATGGTATCAAACCCTTTGGCCGATATACGCTCCATTACACTTTTACAAGCCTGTAAAAGTTGTTGAGTTTCATAATCGCGTGAGCTTACATTTACTGCATATTTATATACGGCTGTTTCCTGTCCCTGTTTGGCATTTATAGTAAAGGCGGTGGCCACAAATTTTTCTTTGGCTACGGAGGTAAATACAGGCTGTATTTCCTTACCATCCTGTGAAACCACTATGCGGCTGCCGGTGCAAACCTCAAAATTGGTCTTTTTGGTTTTTAATGTAAGGTAGGCGTATGGGTCATGCACCTCGTTGCTTACATGGTCCCAGAATTTTTCGTCGTAATTTGAATCTTTGTTGCTTACATCGCCATCGATGTAAGCACTGATATTAATATCTCCACTAAAGTTTAACGGGGTTACGCTGTATTTTATAGCGCCTGCTTCTTCGTCAACAATGCTGCAAATACGTTTGGCATCAACGGCTACACGTTTACCGCTTTGCAGTTCGGCGGTGAAGGTGCGCTGCAGATAGCCTTCGCGCATATTGAGTACACGTTTAAAATCGAGTACCTTGCAGTTGGCGAGATCAAGCTTTTCATCGCCGATGGTTACATCAATACCTATCCAGTTGGCGGCGTTGATCACTTTGGCAAAATATTCGGGGTAGCCGTTCTTCCACCAGCCTACGCGGGTTTTATCAGGGTAATATATGCCTGCCACGTAGTTGCCCTGCAGTGTTTTGCCCGAATAGGCTTCTTCAAAATTGGCACGCTGGCCCATGTGGCCATTACCAATGCTGAACAAGCTTTCGGATATTTCATTCAAATCGGGATCGAATCCTTCTTCTATTATATTCCACTCGTCTGCCTTAATGTAGTTCTTCATACGTTAAAATATTCCCTCATTACAGCTTAAAAATGGTATTACATTTTCAAGGCTCATTGCGTGTGGGTTATGATAAATTCAATGTTTTGATATTATTTTTGCAATTCTAATACAAAGGTAGTTTTACCGGGGATATTTATTGCTTGTATGGTGTTAAAAGTTTCATTATTTATTACATTCTTGGCTTTGCCGAATCCTGCCATGCGTTCGCTAAATCTATCGGTATTAAGCGTTTGCTCTTTTGGCTCGCTGTTATAAATGATCATAACCGTTTTGGCGGCATCATACCTGAAGAATACATATATACCATCTTGGGGGATATATTGCATCAGTTTTCCGGTTTGCAGGGCTGGGGTATTTTTGCGATAGTTGGCCAGTGTGCGTACATAGTTAAACGCTTCGTTTTCTTTATCAGTACGCCCCGCGGCAGTAAATTTATTTTCTTTGTCTGTTGGCCATCCGCCAGGAAAGTCACTGCGTACCAGGCCGTCGGGATTATCTTCGCCAGCCATTAGTATCTCGTCGCCGTAATACATTTGGGGGATGCCACGCGTGGTGAGCAGTAAAGCCATACCCGATTTATATTTAGTAAAATCCTCGCCTACTACAGTATAAAAACGGCTCATGTCGTGGTTATCAAGCATCACAACATTACGGGTGGGGTCTTTATATAAAAAGTCTTGCGATAATACTAAGTACAGTTTATTTACACCGGCCGCCCAATCATTCGGGCCGTTGAGAGCCTCGTTGATTGCATCTTTCATTTGTGAGTCTACCACTCCGGGCAAGCCGGTATCGAAGCCACGGTTCACGGTATTGCCTTCGGTAAAAAATGCCTGGTTAGGGACTGACCATACCAGCGTTTCGCCAAAAATGGACAGGTGCGGGAACTCAGCCTTTACTTTTTTCGCCCAGTCGGCCATATAAACGGCATCGTTGTATGGGTAAGTGTCAAGCCTGAATCCATCAACACCTGCATATTCAGTCCACCATATATGGTTTTGAGTAAGATAGTTTTGTACGTAAGGGTTATTCTCGTTCATATCGGCCATCGTATGGTCAAACCAACCATCGAGCATAATTTTCCTGTCCATTGCCGCGGCATGAGGATCCATAACCGTAGCATCCCTGAAATTTGAATTGGTGTATTTTGGCCATTGGTGCACCCAGCTTTTCATGGGCATATCCTTTATGAAGAAATCGTTGATACCGGCATGGTTATGCACCAGGTCGAGCACAACTTTCAATCCCATTTTATGGCATTTATCTACAAAAGCTTTGTATAATTCGTTCGTTCCAAAACGCGGATCGATATGGTAATGATCAGTCACTGCATAACCGTGATAGGAAGCGTGGGGCATGTCATTGGTTACCGCAGGGGTTAGCCATACGGCTGTTACACCCAGGTCTTTTAAATAATCCAAGTGGTTCATTACGCCCTGTATATCCCCGCCATGGCGCTCGTACATCTGGCTGCGGTCAACCTTCATTTGGGCCATACCGGGAACAGCATCATTTTTGGGGTCGCCGTTTGAAAAGCGGTCGGGCATGATGAGGTAAATGAGGTCTTTATCAGTCACGCCCTGCGCGCGGTTAGCGGCATGGTCGCGTTGCCTAAGCTCATATTTGTATTTTATATCGGCTGTGCCGGGTTTGGTAAAGGTTATTGTAAAAGCGCCGGGTTTAACAGCTGCCGAAATATCGAGATCTAAAAATAAGTAATTGGGGTTTGCAACCTTATGCACTTGCACAAGCCTGACACCGGGGTAGCTCATCTTTACACCACGCTCGCCAATTTTATTGCCATGAACCAATAATTGTAGCTTAGGGTTTTTCATGCCTGCCCACCAGTTCATGGGTTCAACCCGTTCGAGCGTGGGTAGCTGCGCAAAAGCGTTGCCGCAAGCGGAGAATAAAATTAAGACTATAATTAACTTTAATTTCATGAATATACTATTAAACGTAACCGGATATTTGGGCATAAGTTCAGCATATTGAACAACAACGTGTTCAATTACAATAATATAATAAATAATGAGGTACTGAAATCTTTATTAACAACTAACCCGCGCTTTTCGGCGGGTTAGTTGTAAGATTATTTAAACGCTATTTTTTGGTAACTGAATAAGTTACTGTTGTAGCAGGTACAAATATTGCCGAAGCAGCAGTCGCCGGATAGTTAAGCGTAACCAAATAATTGCCGCTTGCAGTAACTGAAATGTTATTGTTTTTGGTATCATTTAACGTATTAGGTATACCATCTCCTGCTTCGCCAGGTTTTGGAATACCCCAGCTATAAGTCCAATCATTATTTTCCCTTATTTTAAACGAACCGGTAGAAACCAAAGGTAATGTAACAGCCCAAGTACCATTCCCGTCATTAATATATTTCATCTCGGTATCAGTTCCCCATCCTAAGGCTGCATCACCAATAACGCTGTAGAAGTTTGCAGGAACAGCAGTAATAGTGTTTTTGTTCATATCTACTGTTAAAAGATAAGGTTCGGCAGTTGGTACCGAAAGATTGCCTCCTGAAGTGCTAATGGTACCACTACCGGCATCGCCATAGGCTACGCTCCAATTACCTTTAACAGGCACTAATTTAAACTGTAAAGAACCCGATGAACCTGGGTAACCCCTAAAGTCAATAATACCTGTATAAATACCGTTCCCGGTAACAGATACTAAGCTATCTTCATAAGGCCCGGGGTTTGGCCAGTTTGAGCCTTCGTAATCGCCCGGTACGTAGATCCATGAAGTTAAGTTTATAGGAGTAACTGTCATATTTATCACGTTCGAATAAACGTTGGTAGTTCCGCTAAGCCCGTGTTGCACACGCACTGCCACTTGCTTTGAACCGGTACCCGGCGATACTGCTTTTAACAGCAACTGATCAAATGTAGCGGTACTCATACCAAGCGTGGTAATGCCTTTTGGCAGGCTGTATGACGCCGGGTTTTTCCAGTTATCACCAACAGAATCGATCTGCAAGATATTGGTTTCAATTACTTTAGCGTTGTAATCAGATGCAGTAAAGTTAAAGGTGACTATGTAGGATGTATCCTTCACCTTTGACAGCTTGATGTCGGGAGACGTGGTGCTGGCCGTTAACTGGCCGGCTTTGCCCAAATTGGCCGTTGCGATCGTGTCGTTCTTTTTACACGATGCCAGTACCAGCAGCGCTACGCTGCCAACGGCTAAAACTTTTGTTAATGTTTTTTTCATTTTTAATTTTTTAATTCAAACGCACTTACTATGTCTGGAATCAATTTTATAATATTTTTATGCTATTAATTACCATAGCCCGGGTTCTGGTTCAGGTTGGGGTTAGCTGCTCTGTCCTGGTCAGGTATCGGATAAATATTGCGGTAGTCAGCCACAGCAACACCGCTTTTTACGCCGCCTTTAAACGGCCATAAGTAATTGGCGGTGGTAAATTCGCCATAGCGTATCAAGTCTGTACGGCGGAAACCTTCCCAATACAACTCCCTTGCCCTTTCATCCAAAATAAACGAAGTAGTTAACGAGCCCTGGCCAATATTGCCCGAATCATTACCGTAAGCACGGTGGCGCAGGTCGTTGATGTAGCCTAAAGCGCCACTCAAATCAGTTTGTGAACGTACTGCAGCTTCGGCATATATTAAATATTGCTCAGGCAGGCGAAATATGGCTATATCCACATCGGAGAAACCTAAACTTTGCGCAGGAGAACCATTTGACTGAACATTACGAAATTTCGAAACCGCATAACCATCGGCAAAAGTAGATATAGAATTTATATCTAAGTTTTGTCCATTGCTCCATAGTTCGGCCCTTGAATCGGCATTGCCCCTGTTAGGGAACAGGGTTGTATTACCTTGTAGTGATTTAACCGTATCAACAGGGAACAGATTCACGATGTTAGCAGTGGTACGGATACCCCCCCACTGCGAATCATCGCCCATTAGCGTAGTCGATAATGTTCCGCCGGCCGATGCGTGGGTTAAGAACGTTGTACCGCCGTAACCCTGTGTATTTTTACCATCGTAGTTAATGGTTAAAATAAACTCTTTCTGCGAGCCATTGGTATTATTATCAGCTGTATATAAGTTGGTGTAGCTTGTTGCCAGTGAATAGTTACCTGATGTTATTACTTTTTTAGAATAGGTCATGGCATCGGCATACCTTTGGGTGCCGGTATAAACTTCAGCATTGAGGTATAAACGGGCCAGCAATGCATCGGCAGCACCCTGGCTGACCCTGCCATAATCATTAGTTGCAGGCAGCAAAGGCTCAATAGCTTTTAATTCACTTTCAACATAAGTAAAAAGTGTTTTCCGGTCTGTTTGCGGCGGTATAACCGAGCCAACAGGCGTAGCATCAGTTACAAACGGCGGATTAGCGAACAGGTCCATCATTACCCAGTACTGGTACGCACGTAAAAAACGTGCCTCAAGGGCGTATTCTTTAATTTTTGTAGCATCCTCGCCGCTTATACCGCGTTTGCTTAAATTAGCATCAGTGCATTGGCTAACGTAGTCATTACATAATGTGATTTGGTACATGCTGCGATAATATAAGCCTGTTAAAATAACGTTTGACGACGTCCAGTTCATGTTATGAAAGTCGGGCACACCGGGGTCGCCCCAGCCGATCACCGCTTCATCGGTAGGCAATTCCTGCGCGTACCAGAATAAACGGAAAAAATCGGACGTACCTTCATCTATACCTTGTACATCTGGAGAGCCAGACGGGCCTGTATTTCCTGTAAGCGCGTAACTGCCGTAAACTTTAGCCAACGACTCCAGGTACCCCTGTGGTGTACTATAAACCTGCTCTGATGTTAACTGCGTATTTGGCGTTAAGATCAGGTTCTTTTTGCAGGACGTTAAGCCGACGGTTAAGGCGCCGACAATAACTAATGTTTTAATTAAATTTCTTTTCATCTCTTCTATGTAGTTAATCATAAGTTTTATAAACTAAGGTGAACACCCAAAGTGTAGGTTATTGGCCTTGGATAAAAGTTATTATCTATGCCATTGTTAACTTCAGGGTCAACACCGCGATACTTGGTTATGATAAATACGTTATTTACGTTAGCACTGATTTTAAGTGCGCCAGTATTTTTAAACAATTTACCAAAATCATAACTTAAATGTATGTTATCCATCCTGAAAAATGAGCCATTTTCCAGGTAATAATCAGATAACACATCATTACCACCTGTTCCGGTTAGGTTGCTTTGTAATACTATAGATGAACCATTGTTAATGGTATGCGTAGTAGTATTCAATATGGCATTTTGCACTCCTGTATTCGAAGCTACGTTGTTATACACATAATTACCTAATTCGGCACGAGAAACAAAACCAAAGCCCCATTTCTTATAATTGAAATCAGAACTTAAGCCAAAGTATTCCTGCGGATCGGCGCTATGATCAATGTATGAATCGCTTGAGCTGGTGATACTCCCATCGCCATTCCTGTCAACAAATACACCATCAAGCGGTTTGCCGTTTGGCCCGTAAACCTGCTGTAACATATAGAACGAACGTTTGGGGTACCCAACCTGGTAGATTTGGACATAATTTCCTGTACCACCTGATATAAATCCCTCAGGCAAACCAGGGAAATCCGGGTTATAAACCGCGGTAAGGTTGGTAATCTTATTTCTGTTAAGGGTAAAGTTAAGGTTAGCTGTCCACGAAATATCTTTTTGGGCTATCAGCTTTCCTGTAAAGTTAAACTCCAACCCATTGTCGGCCATGTTACCTACGTTAGCTACAATTTTGTTGCTAAAGTTGGCGCCTGCCGGCTGGCCAATGTTTGCCAGTAAATGCGAGGTATTGCGGTGATAATAATCGATGGTGCCATATAAACGGTCATTCAGGAAGCCATAATCCAAACCAACATTAAATGTTGCTGTTTTTTCCCATGTCCTGCCTGGATAATAACCACCCGGGCGGTACATTTGGTAAAAAGTATTACCAAACTGGTATTGCGCGGTACTGTTACTCAAACCATAATCAGCTAAATATTCGTAATCGCCAATGCCTTCCTGGTTACCGGTAACACCATATTCAACACGTAATTTTAAGTTTGATAAAACCGTATTATTTTTCAGGAAATCTTCGTGCGAAATTACCCATGCCGCAGCTGCCGAAGGGAAAGTACCGGTACGGAAGCCCGGCTCAAAACGGGTTGAGATATCGCTACGGATACTACCTGTTAACAAATATTTGTCATCATAACCATAATTTACCCTTGCGTAAAGCGAAGTAAGATCATATTGATTAACGGTTAAAGGATAAGTTGGTATTGACAATGGGTTTACAACACCATCTGCAAACAAACTTTGGTAATTATGGCCATCGCTTGTAAATGTTTGGTCGGCATAACCTGCCACCGCGTCAACGTGGCTTTTTATGCTTTTAAAATCTTTACCATAGCTTAAGAAGCCTTCGAATAACTTATTATCGATAGTGGTGAGGTAATGAGATTGATTGCCTTTTTCATAACTACCATCGGGCATTTTATAACCCGGATATTGAGATGCAGCGGTTGCTGGTATTTCATCGGTCCCCTGGCCTTTTGAGCCGTCATATGCAACATTTATATGCGCATGCAGGTCGGGGAAAAAGTGGAGTTTATAGTCAACATTTAAACTAGTAATAGCGCGGTAAACATCGCTCAGATCCTGTTCCTGTTCCAGTAAGCCAAGTGGGTTACGTGGTGCCAATGTAACCGGGTTGCCGTTGCCTTGCAAAACTTCGTAATAACCGCCGTAAGCGCTGCTGCCTGAATAAACAGGTACTGTTGGATTAAAATCAACCGCGTTACGTACAACACTATTTTCGTTAGATGAGAACCGTTGTTTTACATTTGCACCTATAAAATTGAAATCAAGTTTCAGGTGATCCTGGAAAAAGCTTGGGCTTAAATTTACGTTGCTTGAATACCTTTTTAACGAGGTTGTTTTTAATATACCATTTTGGTCGGTATAACCAAACGATACACGATATGGCAAAATACCGGTTGTGCCCGATAAACTGATATGGTTATCGGTGCTGTAAGCTGTTTGAAAGATCACTTTTTGCCAATCAGTGTTTGCAGTTCCTAACGAATCGGAAAGACCGGTACCATTGTCATGAGCTTTCACATAATCGCGGAATTGTGAAGGCGAAAGTACAGGTGCTTCTTTAGGCAATTTACTGATAGAAAAATTAGAACTAAAATCTATCACCGGTTTACCGGGCTTGCCCTTTTTAGTAGTGATGATGATAACGCCGTTCGATGCCCGGTTACCGTATATAGCAGCAGCAGAAGCATCTTTTAAAACGTCGAACGATTCAATATCATTTGGATTGATCAGGTCGAGCGGATTAGCAGCCCCGGCAATACCATCGAAACCCAGTGGAATACCATCAATAACCAGCAACGGATCGTTACTACCGCTGATTGAAGCGCCACCACGTATACGTATCTGGCTGCCTGCACCGGGTGCACCACTGTTTGATATAACAGAAACGCCCGGTATTTTGCCCTGTATCAACTGATCGGGTGTAGTAATAGCCCCCTGGTTAAAATCTTTTGCGGTAAGTACTGCAACAGAACCGGTAAGATCTTTCTTTTTTACAGTACCGTAACCAATAACAACTACTTCGTTTAGATCACTAGCATTAGGTTTTAATTCGAAACTAACGTCGGTAACGTTCCCGGAAACGTTTAAAGTTTTTACCGATACCATGTATCCGACAAAAGTAGCCTGCAGCGTAACAGTACCATTTGGAACTCCTGTAAAACGGAAATGACCTTTTTCGTCGGTTCCGGTACTTTTTTGTGTTCCTTTTATTGTAATTGTAGCACCGGGAAGGGGTTGATTTGTTTCATCAACTACCGTTCCGCTAACCACATTTGTTTGCGCAAATGCAGCCGCCGCTGACACTACAAAAAACAGAAGGAATACATACTTGATTAAGTAAGTCTTTTTCATTAATTTTTGGGTTTTAGTTTAAAACTGGTTAAATAAGAAATTGTACAAGTGTACGATTGTAAAAATAGAGCTAAGACCTTGATTGGCAAATTTTCAAATCGGTAAGTTATTAACATTCTTAATACATGTACTTTGTACAAACATTCACTAAAACCTGTTTCATACGACTTTAATTAAGTACATTGATTATCAATACTTTACATATTATAAAAATTAGCTAAATCAATTTTTTCTAATAGAATTGTTTTTTACCGGTTTTTCGGGAACATTCCCGATTGTTGATAACTTTGTTAATAACTTTGAATTTTTATTGGTGGATTTCTGCCCAAAACCTGCGCGTAATGGTTTAAAAATTGAAACATTCTTCCACTTTTGTAACAGGTAAGCTTCGAAAGATTATTGGTTAAGCCAATCTAAAAACTTATGCGCAATGATATGACGATACGGTTATAAAGTGGAGTTGCGGGTAATAATCTTTGAGGTAAGAACTACCTGGTCGTTAACGGCTTCTTCGCCGGCAAACATGCGGAATAAAAGCTGCGCGGCCTGTACGCCCATATCATAAGCGGGCTGGGTAATAGTGGTGAGGGCAGGGTTTAGCAGCGGCGCTATTTCAAGGCTTGAAAAGCTGATTACTTTTACTTGGTTGGGGATATTTATATTCATATCATGGCACACGTAATAGGCAGCAAATGCCAAACGTTCAACCGATGCGAATACGCCATCAATAGTTAGGGTTTTGAAAGCGTTTGTAAGTATATCGTAGTTTTTGTTAATGTCATTACTGCAATCAACTATTAGTTCATCCTTAAACGGCAGGCCGGAGTGTTTTAATGCGTCGAGGTAACCCTGCATACGCATTTTACCTATTGATAGCTGTTTATTAGTCACCAGGAAGGCTATGTTCTTACAGCCAGCCTCGATCAGGTGCATGGTGGCTTCGAAACTGCTGGCGTAATCATTGGTGGTAACCTTGGCGGTGTTTATATCATCATAAACCCTGTCGAAAAAAACCAGCGGGATGTGCTTTTTTTCCAGCTTGTTCATGTAACTGTGGTCGTTAGCTTCGCCCGATACTGACATAATGATGCCATCAGCGCGCCCGTTATACAGGTCGTTTACATAGGCAACTTCGCTTTCAAAATTATCAGCCGTTAAATAAATAAGCAGGTGATAGCCTTTTTCGCGGGCCACAGTCTCAATGCCATCAATTGCTTGTGAAAAAAAGTTGTTGGCAATTTCGGGTACTATGATGGCTATATTTTTGCTTTTCTGCGCCCTGAGGTTGCTGGCATGGTGGTTGGGCTGATAATTAAGTTCTTTGGCAACTTTAAGGATGCGCTCCTTGGTTTCTAAATTAATATCACTGTGCCCCCTGAATGCACGGGAAACAGTTGATTTGGACAGGTTGAGCCGCTGCGCCAATTCTTTAATATTAATATTACCATTATTGCTCATTGTTCTTATTAATTAGCATACCAATAAAATTATTGAAGTTTATTTACAATAATTTAACTAAAACGCCTGTAAATATAGCAATTATAAAATTAGCTGAATATTATAATATTGCTAAAGTAAACTTATTTTTAATAAAAAACCGGTTAAACTTATCTAAATAAATTTAACCGGTTATACGTTAACTAACGTTTATTAACTGTTGCGTTATCTTTTATTTCCCCTTGTTCAGTTTATCATAATCAAGTTTTACTTTCGGGTCGATATATTTTAAGTTCCAATCATCTGTCCGGAATGGCTCAGCCGGTAAGCCCGACTTATTGAACAGGTTAATAACAGCCATATTGGTATAGGCAAAGCGTACCGCTACGGGATGAGCAACGCTGTCGCTTTTTAGTATGATGTTATCGCCATTTATCCTGGCGCTTGCTGCATGGAATACGCTGTCGGTGCCTGCAACAAAAAACTGGCGGGGTGCAAGTGTATCGCGTGTAATTAAACCGCCTCCTAAAGTTTCCTTTTTAAAGTATAATTTTATTTCGCTGCCATTTATCTTCATTTTGCTGAATTGCGGGCCCAAGTAAGGTATATCTTTTTGGTGGTAGGTTTGATTTAACGCTATTTGCGCCAAACGTTCACCCACAGGTTTTTTATTGCGGGGGTGCAGTATCATGGGCACATTATCATCAAGTGTAATGGCCATACCTGTATTAGGTGTTACTTTTAATATATTGGTTTGCGCTTCGCGGAACTCGGCATAATCAAAAGCTTTAGGGTCGGGGTTATTCCAATAAAACGATGGCATCTGCACAAAATAAAATGGCAGGTTCCCCTGGGCAAAATCATCGCGCCAGCCTTTTATCATATGTTGTTCTAAAAGTGTGTACTTACCTTTATCGGTGTGGTTAAATTCCCCTTGATACCATATAATGCCCTTAATGCTCAAGCCGGCCAGCGGATGGATCATGGCATTATACAGCAAGGTGGGCCGGGTTACTTTATCCCAACTAAAGCCCCCATCTATTACCTCTTTTGATTTTGGGCTATCGTCATACGGTTTAAGATATTTGTTATACAGTGCAGTGTCTGATTGCAGTTCTATCCGGCTTGTCCATGCCTGGCCCGTTGAAGCGCCAATATTAGAAAGAACTATGCCTATCGGGATGTTTAAATGCTGATACAGGTCGCGGGCAAAATAATAGGCAACCCCGCTAAAATGCCCAACCGTTTTCGGTGAACATTCCACCCACTTTCCGCCAACCTGATCATAGGGCTGCGCTTTGAAATTCAGATCAACATAAAACCACCGTATGTTAGGAAAATTGCCGGCGGCAATCTCCTGCGCATAATTCAATACGCCGTTTTCTTTCCCTTCCTGGCCTTCCACACTAAATTGCATATTCGATTGCCCGCTGGCAACCCATACATCGCCAATAAGCAAGTTGGTAAGGGTAATTGCTTTACCGCCCGATGTAATAGTTAAAGTATGTGTTTTAAAGTCCCCGGGGATAGCTTTGGGTACAGGTACGGTAGCTTTCCAGTAATTATCAGCATTGGCAGTTATTGTGGTGGTTTTGTTCGTCCAATCAGCTTTAACAGTAACCGTACTCCCGGCGGATGCGCTCCCCCAAATGGCATAAGGCTTTTGCTGCTGTATAACCATACCCGACTGGAATATATTGGCGGTATTAAATAATGAATCGGTATAAGTAAAAATATTGTTACCCACCGGTTTCGTGGTATAACTATAAGTTAAACTGCCATTCAATAGCAGCAATACGGTAAACGATAGCAATTTTCTAAGTTTCATTTTCCTCAATATTTCGGTCTTTTAGGGTCTTTTCGGCGTTTCCACCGTTGGTTTGTTAAATATAAATGTTTGTCAGCATATTAAAAACCGATTTAGCTTTCTCATACCCTATAAAATTTTCAATGATTAATAATCATGGTCAATCGCCATGCCTGTTTCACATATATGTATTAAAATCATGGATTTGTTTGTAGTAACTTAATGGGAAAAACAATACCAATTTAATTGTTGGTACAATATAACATAGATGAATATTTAAGGCGATATATTTATTAGTTATATTTTTTATTGCATTACATAACTATTATATACATTTGAAATACAATAACATTAAAATACTACGTGGTATGTTTTACCGCTATGTATGAAAAACTATTCTTAACAATAGTTATAAACTGATAAACCTAAATTATGCAATTAAAAATTGACCATAAGAGCCCTATTCCGCTGCATGTACAGGCAGAGAACTTATTGCGGAAATTAATTTCAGATCCGCAATACCAGGGTGGTAAATTTATACCCAACGAAGTTGAATTGTCAAAGCGGTTGGCCATTTCGCGTACTACTTTACGCCAGGCACTTAACAAACTGGTTTATGAGGGGTTGCTGATACGGAAAAAAGGGGTAGGCACAAAAGTGGCCAGTATGGCGGTAAGCTCAAAATCAATGAACTGGATGAGCTTTTCGCAGGAAATGAAAGCCCGCGGCATCACCATTAAAAATTTCGAATTGCATTTAAGCTGGGTATTCCCTGAAGAAAAAGTTGCCAATTTTTTTGAGATCAAAACTGATAAAAAAGTACTAAAGCTGGAGCGTTTGCGTGGGAAAACCGAGGGGCCGTTCGTATACTTTGTTTCTTACTTCCACCCCCGTGTAGGTTTAACCGGTGAAGAAGATTTTTCGCGCCCGTTGTACGAGATATTGGAAAAAGACCATTTAGTTACCGCGCAACTTTCAAAGGAAGAAATAAGCGCGCGTGCCGCCGATAAATTAATAGCCGGTAAGCTTGACGTTGAAATAGGCAGCCCCATATTGTTCAGGAAAAGATTTGTGTATGACCAGGCCGACAGACCGATAGAATACAACCTTGGTTATTACCGTGCCGATGGCTTTATTTACACGGTTGAAAGCCGGAGAGATTAACACCAAGGCAATGCTGTTAAAAAAACTATCGATCATCATTCCGGCCTATAACGAAGGGGCAACGATCCACCTAATACTTGATAAAGTAAAGGCGGTTAATTTAATTAATGATATTACTAAAGAGATAATAATTGTTAATGACTGTTCGACTGATAATACAGAACAGGCTATTGAAAGTTATATAGCCCAAAACCCTGGAATAAACATACAATATTATAAACACGAGATTAATAAAGGCAAAGGGGCAGCCCTGCACACCGGTATAAAAAACGCTACAGGCGAATACCTGGTAATACAAGATGCCGACCTTGAATACGACCCTGAAGAATATAATGACCTGCTTAAGCCAATTATAAAAGGCTTTGCCGATGTAGTTTTTGGCTCAAGGTTTATGGGTGGCAACCCGCACCGCGTACTGTTCTTCTGGCATACTATCGGTAACAAATTTTTAACCATGCTGTCGAACATGTACAGCAACCTTAACGTTACCGATATGGAAACCTGTTATAAATTGTTTAATACCCAAATGGTGCAAAGCCTTAATCTGCGCGAAAAACGGTTTGGCTTTGAACCCGAGGTAACCGTTAAAATATCAAAAATACCTAATGTTCGTATTTATGAGGTAGGCATATCCTATTACGGCCGTACCTATGCCGAGGGTAAAAAGATCGGCTGGAAGGACGGTTTCAGGGCTATTTATTGTATTTTGAAGTACGGGTTGTTTAATGCGAAGTGACTAATAAATATATCACACATTGGGCGCGCGCGACAATAGATGAAAAGATCTAATGAAATGTTACCCATGGAAAATGATTTATAATCAAAAGAAATCCTTATTTGTGAATGGGACGTGTCCATAAGAAATAATTTTCTCAATGTTATTTTCATTGCGCAAAGTTTCCTTCAATCTTTCCCTCAATTCATTTGAATTAATCATTCCAGGGCTATATAGATAACTTAATCTTGTAACTTGACTTATTTGTTTTAAGTAATTACTCACCAAATCGCTCAATTACTCACCACTAAATATTTCATACAAAAGCTATTGTGAAAAAATTATAAAACCGTAAGTTTGCAAACTTAATTTTAGAATAGAAATGACCAAAATGCAGGACAACACAAAGATTGTTTCAGGAAGTACTAACAACGACTTTGGACAAACAGGGAAATTTGTGCGCGAGAACCAAAAAAGCTTATTATTTATTGTTGCAGCCGTGGTATTACTGGCTGCAGGTTATCTTATATATTTGAAATTGTACCTGGCCCCACGCGAAGTTGAAGCTGCCAATAAAATGCACGTTGCCCAAGATTACTGGGAGAAAAAGGATTGGGATAAAGCCATTAACGGCGATGCCGGTTATCCTGGATTTGAAAAAATAATAAATGATTACGGCAGTACCAAAGCAGCCAACCTTGCTTATTTTTACCTGGGTGTAGCCTATTTAAACAAAGGCCAATACAATAAAGCTATTGACGACCTAACCAATTATCATGGTGATGACAGCATGGTGGCAGCCGAAGCGTTAGGTGGTACCGGTGATGCTTATGTTGAGTTGAAAAACTACGACAAGGCCGAAACCTACTTTAAAAAAGCTGCTGATATGGCGAAAAATAAATTTTTATCGCCACTATACCTTAAAAAATTAGGTTTGGTTTACGAGGCTGAAAAGAATTTTAAGGATGCTGATGAAACCTACAAAAAAATAAAAAGCGACTACGTTACCAGTACCGAAGCGCAAAATATTGACGAATACATTGCCCGCGCCGAAGCGCAAATGTAATTGAATTTCGGATTTCGGATGTTCGATTTCGGATTTAGTGAATCCGATCTCAACAAATTCGAAATCCCAAATTCGAAATCCGAAATAAAAAATGTCCAGTCAGCATAAAAATTTAAGCGATTTTTCAGGCAGCGAGATACCATCGGCAAAGCCATACCGCTTTGGTATTGTTGTGGCCGAGTGGAACCGCGAAATAACCGATGCCTTATACCAGGGTGCTTATCAAAGCCTGCTGGAGCACGGTGCGCTAAAGAAAAATATCTTTTCCTATCCTGTTCCCGGCAGTTTTGAATTAACATCGGGTGCCGATTTGTTATTAAAAAATCATAAATTAGATGCTGTAATATGTTTAGGCTGTGTTATACAGGGCGAAACAAGGCATTTTGATTTTATATGCAACGCGGTAGCTAATGGCGTAAGCAATGTAGCCATAAAGTATTCAAAACCGGTTATTTTTGGTGTATTAACTACTGATAACCAACAGCAGGCAATTGACAGGGCCGGCGGCAAACATGGAAATAAAGGCGAAGAGGGCGCTGTAACTGCAATAAAAATGGCGTATCTTGCTGAAACTTTAAAAGCATAATTTGCGTAAAAACTGATATGGTAATGAAAATGAAAAAGATACTTTACATAGCTGTTATAGCTTTAGCATTAGGCTCCCTGGCTTCATGCTCAAATAAATTATGCCCTGCTTACGGAACCTATCCTTAGCGCAGCCGCTAAGTTATTTGTCATTCTTTTATCAATTGCTTAAAACTAAATGCAGGTTTACACTGTAATTACGTTATAAAGGCATTAACATCCTATTTTTGTGGTTATGAATTGGAAATCGTTGGATTCGGCGGATCAGGTAAAAGCTATAAAACAGAATGTTGGTTATAGTTTAATTTTTAAGCACAGCACACGCTGCTCTATCAGCATGATGGCAAAGAGGCGTTTTGAGATGGATATGGACAAGCTGCCTGCCGATATGCCCCTATATTTTTTAGATCTTATAAAATACCGTGATATCTCAAGCCAGGTGGCCCAGGATTTCCAGGTACACCACGAATCGCCCCAAATGTTGTTAATTAAAGATGGTGAATGTATCCTCGACCAATCGCATGGCGGCATATCTGTTGAGGAAGCGCTGGAGGTGTTAGTTTAGTCCGGAAGTTGGAAAAGTCCGCATAAGTCCGAAAGTTAACTTTTTATGACTTTCCGTCTTCCGGACTTCCTGACTTATATCACCACCCAAAATCCACCGTTTTTTTCAGATCAGGATGTAAGCTTACCGCTACAGGACAGCCGTAGGCAATATCTTCCAATGTTTTCTTTTCCTCAGCAGTATATTCCTTAGGGAATTTAAAATTGATCACCACTTCGGCCACACGGCGCGGACCGGCAGCCATGATTTTGGTAACCTCGCAGGTAGTGCCATCAATAGCGATGCCTTGTTTACCCCCTAAAATAGCCATAGTGGTCAGCATACAGGCAGCCAATGATTCGGCCAGCAGGTCAGTTGGTGAAAACGCTTCACCTTTGCCCATGTTATCAGTAGGCGCGTCGGTAATAATTTTAGTGCCTGATTGCAGGTGGGTGGCCTCGGTGCGTAGGTCGCCGAGGTATGTAGATTCTATTGTTGCCATTTGCCCCCCAGCCCCCTAAAGGGGGAGCATGAGGATAAGGCAAATCTAAGTTTATAGGAGTGAATTTCTAAATGAAATATTACTAATCTGTAATATTGCGGTAATAAATATTACAATATTCCCCTTCAGGGGGTTAGGGGGCTGAGTTTTTGCCTACATTTGTATTATGATTGAATTGCCGGTAGTTCCTGCTGCACCTGTTAACCGCAAGCCTGATTGGCTGAGGGTAAAATTACCCGTTGGTAAAGAATATGCCCAGGTGCGCAGTTTGGTCGATACACATAAGCTGCATACCATTTGCGAAAGCGGCAATTGCCCCAACATGGGCGAGTGCTGGGGCGCTGGTACAGCCACCTTTATGATATTGGGTAACATCTGTACCCGTTCATGCTCTTTTTGCGCGGTAGCTACAGGCAGGCCGTTGGCGGTTGACATGGATGAACCCAACCGCGTAGCAAACTCGGTTAAACTGATGCAGGTTAAGCATTGTGTTATTACTTCAGTTGACCGTGATGATCTGAAAGATGGCGGTTCCATCATTTGGGCTGAAACTATCAACGCTATCCGCCGCGAAAGCCCTGAGACTACTTTAGAAACCTTATTACCTGATTTTAGAGGTGTTTGGGAGAATTTGGAGCGTGTGCTTGCAGTTCGCCCGGAGGTAGTATCGCATAACCTTGAAACAGTGCGCAGCTTAACCAAAGAAGTACGCATACAAGCCAAATACGACCGCAGTCTTGAAGCGCTTAGCCATATATCAAAAGCCGGCTTACGCACAAAATCAGGCATTATGCTGGGTTTGGGCGAAACAGAGGCTGATGTTCTGGAAGCAATGGATGACTTACTGAATGCCGGCGTGCAGATACTTACACTCGGCCAATATTTACAGCCTACACGCAACCACCATCCTGTGGTGGATTGGATACATCCCGACCAGTTTAAATTTTACAAACAAATTGGCCTGGAAAAGGGTTTCAGATATGTTGAAAGCGGACCGCTTGTCCGTTCATCCTACCATGCCGAAAAACACTTGTTTGAAATCTGATTATTCCTTCATATCTTCACCCCACGTTGAGCAGGAGAAGTAAAATATCATTGTCAGAAGAGGAATTAGTGTCTGCACTAAAGAACCGTGAAAAAATCGCGGTGGAAGCCTTGTATGATATGTATTCCTCATCGTTGTACGGGGTAATATCAAGGATAATAATTGATACCACCACTGCCGAAGATGTCTTGCAGGAAACTTTCGTAAAAATATGGCATTCCTTCGCGAGCTATAGTACCGAAAAGGGCCGCCTGTTTACCTGGATGGTGAATATAGCACGGCATTTAGCTATTGATAAGCTTCGCTCGAAAGATTTTAAAAATCAGAATAAAAACCAGGAACTCGAAAATAACGTAACTTTCATTGACGAACGAAGGAATACGGTTTACAAGCCTGAGCTGTTAGGTATCAAGGACTTAGTGCAAACGCTAAAGCCCGACCAAAAGCAGATTCTTGAACTGGTTTATTTTAAAGGCTACACACATGTAGAAGCCGCTGATGAATTAGGAATACCGCTTGGCACCATCAAAACCCGTTTAAGAATGGCTATTCTGCAACTCAGAAAGCATTTTAATTGAAAAATTGATAAGTGGAAGATATTAAAGCATATATTGAATCAGGGATATTGGAACTTTACGTTCTGGGCGATGTAAGCCCAGCCGAAAAGTTGCAGGTGGAGGAGATGGCTTCCAAACATCCGGCAATAAAAACCGAGTTGCAGGAGATTGAGCGTTCGATGGAATTGTATGCTGCAGAAAATGCTATTGAACCGACCGACCACATGCGCGACCGGATATTAAACAGCCTGGTGGTTAATTTGGCTGATGACAATAATTTCCCTACAAAAACACATGCCGCTAAAGATAACGTGATTGCGTTACCTCCAAAGCAAAGCAATTTTTACAAATACGCTTTTGCTGCTTGTTTGGCGCTGCTTATAGCCAGTGTGGTGGTGATACTTAATATGTCGAAAAAACTGGATGACGCTAATACGCAATTAATAGCATTGAATACAACAAACCAGCATTTTACAAGCACGGTTAAGTATATGGATCACGAGTTAAGCATTTACCGCGATCCTTCCGTTAAATTCATTAAACTTAATGCAACGCCCCATGCGCCAAAAGAAGCTTCTATCATGGTAGCCTTTAATCCTAACAAAAAGGAAGTAATGCTTGACATGGCAAAAGTTAATATGCCTAAGACTGATAAGGCCCATCAATATCAGTTATGGGCTATTGTTGATAAAAAACCTGTTAGCTTAGGCGTATTTGATAAAACTGATGCCGATACCGCCGAAATGAAAGAAATGGCTTCAGTAAATTCACCACAAGCTTTTGCCGTAACTTTGGAACCACGCGGCGGCAGCGTAAATCCTACAATGGATGAATTGATGGTTATTGGCAATTACTAAGCCGTCCAAATTCCCGTTTTAATGTTAAAAAAGGTTAAAAACGCTCAATTGGGCACTGGTTACTATGCTGTTATAAAACATTAACTTTCTTCTTACGTTTTTGTAACATATCAGATGCCGTGTGCGTCTTATATACACTAAGTTGAAGTATTAGTTCTTTATAAGATCAGTTAATAGTTAATAGAAAAACGGTTGTGTAATACTTGCAACCGTTTTTTTTATGCCCTGAATTTTGCCATAGTAACCGGCAATTGTGCAATTAACCTGCCGGGCAAAACTACATTCATACGGTTTGGTAATGCCAGTTCATCACCTGCTTTGCCGTGTATATAACAGCCAACTATGCAGGCATCCACCGAGGAATAATTTTGGGCCAATAATGCAGCTATTATCCCGGTAAGCACATCGCCCATGCCACCACTTGCCATAGCCGGGTTGCTGGTTGAATTGAAATAAGCCTTACCAGCCGGCGTAGCAGTTATGGTATAATCATTTTTTAGCACGATACATACCTTATGTTCCTTAGCTTTTTCAATAGCCGTTTGAATGTGCAGCCACCAGCTGTCATGTTCGCCAAACAAGCGGTCGAACTCCTTCATGTGCGGAGTTAATATACTGCCTTCGGGTATCATTGTCCAAAGTTCTTTATGTGCCGATAATACGTTCAAAGCATCAGCATCAATAACAACAGGTTTTTTATAATTGGTAAAAATATAGGTCAACAGCGCGAGCGAATTTTCGTCATCGCCCAACCCCGGCCCTATGCCCATTGAAGTAAACTTGTCCCAGCTTATCTCAGGCATATCATTACCTTGCCTTATAACCGCCATAATTTCGGGCAGGTAGCTGTTTAGAGCCGTCAGGCCACTTTCGGGCACACAAGCGGTAGTTAGCCCCGCCCCTGCATGTACGCAGGCCGATGAGCATAGCAATGCGGCACCCATTGTTTTAGCCTGCCCCGCAACTATAAGTGCATGCCCATAGGTGCCCTTATTACTGAATTTATGGCGTGGCCTGAGCAACCCCCTAATGTCTTTTTCCGTTACAAACTGGTATGGAGAATTTAACGATTGCACAAATTTCTCATCAATGCCAATATTAACCGCTTCCCAACAATTAATTACAGGCCCGGATTCAGGCAACAGAAAATTAATTTTTGCCTGCTGAAAAGTAATAACCAGGTCGGCTTTTAAAACTTCGGCTTTGGGGTCAATTTTACCTTCGGCGAAAAAACCGGTGGGGATGTCTACCGCCACTACGATTCTTTCAAGATTGTTCAGGTATTTTACCAGCTTTTTATAATCGCCGGATAAAGGTTTGTTTAATCCGGTGCCCAACATGGCGTCAATAATAACCGGGCTCTCTTCGGTTGGTAGTTTATCGCCGGTTTTTATTTCGGTTAATGAGATTGTCTTTGGCAGTTTTTTTAAGTTTTCATTAAAACCATCTGTAGACTTTTCTGAGAAACGCGTGAGCTTCACATTTACCGCCTTGTATTGGTGCGCGTGCAAAATACGGGCAATTGCAAGTCCATCACCACCATTATTACCGGTACCGCAATAAATAGAGATAGACTGTTTCTTATCAGGAAAATGATTAATAAACCAGCCTACAAAAGCCTTTGAAGCGCGTTCCATCAGATCGATCGAAGCTATAGGCTCGTTTTTTATGGTGAAGGCATCAGCCTCGCGTATTTGGGGGGAAGTTAGCAGTGGCAGCATATCAAATAAAGGTAGGAATTGTTGATTTGTTTGGGAAAAAGAAATCCCTTTTAAAACAAATTACTTCACTCCCATTTCCTTCTTCAAAAACTGCCCGGTAAAACTTTCTTTCACTTTGCACAAACCCTCCGGCGTTCCACTAAACAATATTTTACCACCACCTGAACCCCCTTCGGGGCCAAGATCTATCACATGATCTACAACCTTTATTACATCAAGGTTATGCTCGATCACTAATACCGTATTGCCTTTATCGACTAATTGATTCAATACGCCCAACAGTACGTTAATGTCTTCAAAATGCAGACCGGTCGTCGGTTCATCAAGTATATAAAAAGTATTGCCGGTATCTTTTTTGGAAAGTTCAGTTGCCAGTTTTACCCTTTGCGCCTCGCCACCTGATAGTGTGGTTGATGCTTGTCCTAAGGTGATGTAGCCCAAACCCACATCTAGTAAGGTTTTTACCTTGCGGTAGATGGAAGGGATATGCTCAAAAAATGGCGTAGCATCCTCAATGCTCATATCCAGTACGTCGCTGATGGATTTTCCTCGGTAGCGTACTTCCAGTGTTTCACGGTTATAGCGCCTGCCGCCGCATTCTTCGCATGGTACCTGCACATCTGGCAAAAAGTTCATTTCTATTACTTTCATGCCTGCGCCCTGGCAGGTTTCGCAGCGACCGCCCTTTACGTTGAACGAGAAACGACCGGGTTTATAACCACGTATCCGCGATTCAGGCAGTGCCACATACAAATTACGTATATCTGAAAATACCCCGGTATATGTAGCCGGGTTTGAACGTGGTGTACGACCGATAGGTGTTTGGTCTATCTCAATTACCTTGTCGATATTTTCCAGCCCTTCCACCTTTTCATAAGGTAGCGGATGCTTCTTCGCCCTGAAGAAATGATGATTTAGAATAGGATATAAGGTTTCGGTTATCAAGCTTGATTTACCACTGCCGGATACACCAGTTATACCTATCATTTTACCTAACGGGAAATCAACGCTCACCTTTTTAAGGTTGTGCCCGGTAGCTTTTTTAAGCGACAGTATTTTTCCGTTTCCTTCGCGCCTTTTCTTGGGGATGGCAATTTCACGTTCGCCGTTTATATATGAGGTGGTAAGGGTATGTTCTTTCATTAATTGGGCAGGTGTTCCCTGCGCCACAACCTCGCCTCCATGTACGCCCGCTGCGGGGCCCATGTCGATCACATGGTCGGCTTCGAGTATCATGTCTTTATCATGCTCAACCACTAGTACCGTATTGCCCAGATCGCGCAGATTTTTTAGCGCGCTGATGAGCCTTGCATTATCGCGCTGGTGCAGGCCGATGCTCGGTTCATCCAAAATATACATTACATTCATCAGTTGCGAACCGATCTGCGTGGCCAACCTTATGCGCTGTGCCTCGCCGCCTGAAAGTGTTTTGGCCGTACGGTCGAGCGTTAAATAGCTCAAACCCACATCCAGTAAAAACACAATACGGGCGCGTATCTCTTTTAATATCTCTTTGGCGATAACATTCTGGCGCTCAGTAAGCCTGTCTTCCAAATTATCGAACCAGGCCTGCAGCTCGTTGATGTCCATCGTGGCCAGTTCGAAGATATTTTTGTTATCGACCTTAAAATGCAGCGATTCCTTTTTCAGCCTCGCACCATCGCAAACGGGGCAGGTACGCAGCACACGATAGTTTTCCATATCGTCCATGCCTTCATCATTCCGGCGCTCCTGCTGCTCTTCGAGCATGCGGATAATACCATCGAAACTGATCTGGTAGCTTTGTACGTTCCATTTGTTGTATTCTACCGCAACGGTTATCATTTCGGTAGAGCCGTTAAGAATGATGTCCAGTTTATCGCGCTCCAATTTTTCAATTGGGGTAGATAAGCTGAAATCATATTTTTTAGCCAATGCTTTTAATACCTGGAATATCCATGTTTCGCGGTATTCGCCCAAAGGAGCCAAACCACCGTTCAGGATGCTTAGTTTTGGGTTAGGAATTACCGAAGTTTCATCTACCTCGAAAATATATCCCAGGCCATTACATTTTTCGCAAGCACCATAGGGCGAGTTGAATGAAAAAGTGTTAGGCTGCGGCTCATCGTATGAGATACCCGAAACCGGGTCCATTAAATACTTGCTAAAGTAGCTTACGTTATTGTCTTTATCGGCAATGCGAATAATGCCTTTGGCAATTTTCAGTGCCGATTGGATAGATGTATATAACCGCTTGCTGTTTTCTTCGTTTATCTGCAGGCGGTCGACCACAATATCAATATCATGTATCTTGTACCTGTCTAACTGCATTTTAGGTTCGACATCAGCTATCGCGCCATCAATCCAAACCTTTAAATAGCCCTGTTTACGTATCTGCTCAAAAAGCTCACGGTAATGGCCTTTCCTGGCTTTTACTACCGGGGCCAATATGTTTACGGGCTGATCTTTGAATCGTTCGGTAATGGTTTTCAGTATTTGGTCTTCGCTCATGCGCTCCATTTTCTCGCCGGTTTCGTACGAGTAAGCCTCGCCGGTACGCGCGAAAAGCAGGCGCATAAAATCATATATCTCGGTAATGGTACCAACAGTTGAGCGCGGGTTTTTGCTGGTGGTTTTTTGCTCGATAGCTATAACCGGGCTAAGGCCGCTTACTTTATCCACATCTGGCCGTTCCATGCCGCCCATAAACTGGCGCGAGTATGCCGAAAATGTTTCCATATAACGGCGTTGCCCCTCTGCATAAATGGTATCAAATGCCAGCGATGACTTTCCGCTGCCACTCAACCCGGTGATTACCACCAGTTGGTTACGCGGAAAAGAAACATCGATATTTTTTAAATTATGTACCCGGGCACCATACACTTCAACTTCACTTTGTTCGCCCAGATCGAGAGGTTTATTTATCATTTATTGAATTATTGATTTATAGAATTATTGATTTGCCCTGTTGGGCACAGATTATGGCTTCATTATCAATCCAATAAATCAATAATTCAGTCATTCAATAATTGCTGCAAATATACGCAAAAAAGGGCCGGTATGCCACTGGCAAGCCGACCCTTTTGCGGGTGCTCCGTAATTTTTACAAATTAATTATATGCCTGCCATTCGTGTGTTGGCACAACGGCACAAACAGTTTTATAGCCGTAATCAGCAGGCTTGCTTATAATTTCTTTCATGGCAATAAGCTTGTACACGTACATGCCTGTTTCATGGTTCAGGTGCATGCGGAAATAATTATCCTCGTTTTGCTTATTGATCTGGTGTTGTAGCTTTATCTCGCCGTTATTGTAAGCGGCGGCGGCTAAAGTCCAGCTGTTAAACTGCGCGTAAAGTTCTTTAATATACTTACATGCGGCAATGGTTGATTTGCTTATGTTTAAGCGTTCATCATGGCCATGACCAACTTTCAACCCATAAGTACGCGCTGTACCAGGCATAAACTGCCAGATACCATAAGCCCCTTTTGGCGATTTGCCGCAACACAACCCCGATTCAACCAAAGGGATATACTTAAAATCATCGGGGATGCCGTAAGCCTTTAAGATAGGCTCGATAATGGGGAACCATTTATCTGCTTTTATTTGCAAGATGTTCGATTGTACGTTGTGGTAATCATGCTGTATCAGCGTTCGCCTCAGTTTGTGATCAACGTGTTTGTCGTTAACCGGTATAGCTTCGTTGGCGAAACTATAATCGTCTGTTGTTTTGGCTTCTGTGAAGACAAATTTTGTAGGAAAAGGACGCAATGTACTTGCAATTACGGCAGGTTTTTTAGCCGATGTATTGCTTACTGTAAGTACTGAAATGACTACCAGCACAATCATTACGGAGCACGTAATTAAGTGTTTCTTTATCATTTCTTTTTTTATCATAAATAACAAGTTAAGTTATTAACTGCGGCAAAGGTAAGGTATATTATCCACATTATCAAATACTTACTAAAAACCAGTTGTTTTGCGCCGCCCAATATTGGGCTAAAATCGTGGCTTAAAAGCTTTAAACGGTGATTTTGGACATCAACAAAAAATTAAAAAAATTGTTTAAAAAATCGTAACTTTGACCCTTCACGCTGCGAAAGCGCTAAACAAAAAACTATGGTATTTAAAAGACCAGGCAACGGCCGGGACGATAAACCCGCAAGATCATCAAACAGGGCAAACAAGCCCGATGACAGGCCGAAAAGAACCTCATCAAGAGGCAAATCAACCGATCAAACGGATTGGAACAAACCGGCCCCTAAAAAAAGCACAGAACGTTCGGGCGATAAAAAATCTGCTTCATCAGGCAGACGTGTATCATCTCCATCTGAAAAAAAACCATATGAGGGTAAAAGCGATGGCGGTTTCAAAAGCAGCTTTGCCGGAGGCGAGAAAAAAAGCTATTCACCCAAAAAACCATATTCAGGCAGGCCATCAGATGGCGATAGCGGAAGAACCCCGGGTCGCAATAAACCTTACTCAGGCAGGGTAAGCGGTGCCGATAGCGGCAGCGACAGGCCAAAAAGAAGTTTTAGCAGGGACACTGATGAGAAAAAACCTTTCTCATCGCGCCCTAAAACCTATTCAGGCCGCCCACCCGGTGATATTGACAGGCCGAAAAGAAATACTAATAGCGAAGAAGGTGGCGAACGCAAGTTCAGCAAACCAGCAACAGGCGGTTATAAAAAAGGTGGTAGCGAGCCTTTTCGCAAATCGCCAAACTCATCGTACAATAAAACCAGGCCCGAAAGAGAAGCGCCTGTAAAAACCCTGCGCGGACGCAAGGAGAAAGAAAATAAAGATTCAGGCCTTATACGCCTTAATCGTTACATAGCTAATGCGGGTATCTGTTCACGCCGTAAGGCTGATGAATTGATTGAGGCTGGTGTGGTTTCAGTCAATGGCGAAGTGATCAGCGAATTGGGCCACAAGGTTGACCCGTTGAAAGACGAAATACGCTACAATGGCGAATTGCTGAAACGCGAGAAAATGGTGTATGTGCTTTTGAATAAACCAAAGGATTACATCACGACTACCGATGACCCGCAGGAACGCCGTACCGTAATGCATTTGGTTGAAAAAGCCAGCCGCGAGCGTATATATCCTATCGGCCGTTTAGACAGGAACACTACCGGGTTATTATTAATGACCAACGATGGCGACCTTGCTGATAAATTGTCGCACCCACGCAGCAACATTACTAAATTATACCAGGTTGAGTTAAGCAAAAATTTAACCCAGGGCGACCTGAACAAGATACAATTTGGTTTGGAACTGGAAGACGGCTTGATAAAACCGGATTCAGTTTCATATGTAACCGGCGGCTCTAAACGTGAAATAGGCATACAGATACATAGCGGCAAAAACCGCATTGTTCGCCGCATATTTGAGCATTTGGGTTACGAGGTAGTAAAACTGGACAGGGTGGTATATGCTAACCTTACCAAAAAGGACCTTACCCGCGGCCGCTGGCGCTACCTTGACGAAAAGGAAGTAATACAGTTAAAGCATTTGGTATAAGTAAAAGTTTAAAGTAGAAAGTTAAAAGTCTAAAGCTAAAAGGGATGTCGATACAGACAAGCTTTTTGTTTTAGGCTTTTTGTATTTAAAAGGTTACTGGATTGGCCTTTTGGCATTTGGCACAAATCATTAACTTGCGCTTCGTAAAACCAATTAGCATGAAAAAATTATTGCTTGTTATTGCTTTGTTAAGCCCTGTGTTTACTTTCGCCCAAAAAAAAGCTGCCACACCATCTGTTTTTGATGTTTTAATAGGCACTTATACCAATGGTAACAGTACCAGTAGAGGCATTTATGCGTACCGTTTTTATGAACGAAATGGCCAACTGGCTTATTTAAGCGAAATTGATAATGTATCAAATCCATCATACCTGTACGTTACCAATAACAATAAATTTATATATGCTGTAAACGAAGGGCCGCAGGGCGAGGTAAGCTCATTTACATTTAACCCGGTTACAGGCAAAATGGCCTTCATCAACAAGCAGGGAACCCAGGGCGCTGACCCCTGCTATGTAGTAGCTGATAAAGACCAGCGTAACCTATTTATTGCTAATTACAGCAGCGGCAGCTTATCGGTTTTTCCGTTGAACAAGGATGGTTCAATTGGCGCATTATCGCAACATATACAGGATTCGGGGACTGGTGTAAACAAAGAGCGGCAGGAGGGCCCGCATGTGCATATGGCCGCCTTATCGCCCAATGAAAAATATTTATTGTATACCGACCTCGGCACTGATAAGGTGAACGTTATGCGTTATAAGGCATCCAAGACCCCGCCTCTAACCCCTGCTGATCCGGCTTATGTTAAGGTAAACGACGGTAATGGCCCACGGCACCTTACTTTTTCGGCTGATGGAAAATATGTTTACCTGCTACAGGAAATAGGTGGATTTATAAATGTTTATAATTATGATAACGGTTCGCTTAAACAGGTGCAGTCGCTGGATATGAAAACCCCGGAAATGAAAGGCAATGTTGGTTCGGCGGCCATACATCTGTCGCCCGATGGCAGGTTCCTGTATGCCAGCAATCGCGGTAATGGGAATGATATTGTTGAATATGCCGTTAGCCCAGATAATGGCCAGCTTACTTTCGTTTCGCGAACCCCGTCATTAGGCAAGGGCCCGCGCGATTTTATTATCGACCCTACCGGTAATTATTTATTGATTGCTAACCAGGTGGGGAATAATATTGTGGTATACAAATTAGATGCGGCAACCGGCAAACCAACCTACGTAATTTCGCGCCTTGAACTGGGCAGCCCGGTTTGCTTAAAAATAGTGCCTGCAGAATAGACTGTTTCACTATAAAATCTTCCCGAAATATTCATTTTAGGCAATTAATTTCACATCATAAATTTTACAAAACGCGTTAAACCTTTATAGTTATTTTTGGTCTAATAATAAAAATAAAGCACAGCATACTTTATAGACAAAATTTTAGTTTAACTTGTGTTTAAGTATTAATTATGAAAAGCTTATATAAATACGCATCCGGTTTAGTTTTAACCGGTTTACTTTCATTGGCTGTTGTAACAACAGCCAGCGCCCAGCATGGTGGCGGCGGCCACATAAGTGTGGGCGGTGGGTTCCACGGCTCCAGTTTTGGTGGCGGTTTTCATAGCACAGGTGTTATGGCTCGAAATACCTTTGCTTTGCGCGGCAATATAGGTGCCCGCTTTACCGGTGTGCATGGTGTTTCGGCTTATTCACGTGGCGGTTTTTACAGGCCTGGTTTTGGCTACTATGGCTACCCGCACCTGGGCTTTTACCTGGGTGGCCTGCCCTTCGGTTATTATCCATTTTATTGGGGTTCTGATTTGTATTACTATTATGGCGGCGTATTTTATACCCCGTATGATGGCGGTGGGTACCAGGTTGCTACCCCTCCGGTTGGCGCGGCGGTACCAACATTGCCCGAAGGCGCTAAGTCGATAGTAATAGATGGCCAGCAGTTTTATGAACTGAACGGTGTGTATTACAAACCTGTTGTTAACGACCAGAAGAAAACCATGTACGAGGTTGCCGGCAGGGACGGCGTTTTAAACACCAATGATGATGGCGCTGTTGCACCTGATGACGCTGCGCCTAAAGTTGGCGATGTTGTGAATGAATTACCCGATGGCTGCCATAAGGTAACCTTGAATGGTAAAAAATATTATGTATCGCCTAATGATATTTATTATCAATCGTTTATTGACCAGGATGGAAATACGGGGTACCGCATAGCCAGTATCCCGGCTGATGATGGTGATCAATAATTAAACTATTATTCATATTTTTGAAAGGCCCGATGCTAAAATATCGGGCTTTTTTTATTGGCTTATGCGCTGAAAGCGATGGTTTTAACTTTGCGCATAAATATTATCTGCTATATTTACGGCACTACTATTAATTTAAAGCTGAAGAATGCAATGCCCAAAATAGATGAAGAGGCCCTTAAAAAATCGGAAGCAAATCTGCGTACGATATTCGATAACACCGATACGGCTTATCTTTTGATCGATGCTGAATTGCATATAGTTTCCTTTAATGCCCTTGCACAAAAATATTCAGAGGAACAAAATAAAAAGAGCCTGGTAGTTAACAGTTTTATAAAGGATTACTTTGTTGAAGAACGCTGGCCCTTTATTATGCAAACACTTGAAAGGGTTGCCACCGGCGAGAGTGCGAGCTATGAACTTAACTTTACCGATGAACGCGGCATTACCAAATGGCATGACGTACGCTGGTTGAATGTAAAAAACAACGAGAGCAAAAACTGGGGTTTTATTTTAGCTAACAAGGACATTACCGAAAGCAAAACAATGGCCCTTGAACGTGAACGTATCACCGCCGATCTGATACAACATAACAGCCACCTGGAGCAATTCACTTATATCGTATCGCATAACTTACGCGCGCCGGTGGCAAATATACTCGGGCTTACCGATATGCTTAAAGACCATGATAATGACCTTGACCCCGAGGCTAAGCAGGAAGTAGTGGAAAGATTATCATTATCCATAAAAAATATCGATACAATAATCAAGGACCTGAACAACATTTTACAAACACGCCGCCCGGTTAATGAAAAAAAGGAAATGGTTAAGTTTAGGGACGTATGTGATGATATTATAACCAACAGCAACTATACTATAATGAAGGAGCATGTACATTTAAATTGTGATTTTGATGAGGTTGAATCGATTTTTACTATCCGCAGCTATTTGTACAGCATATTTTACAACCTGGTATCAAACAGTATAAAATACAGGCAAGCTGATGTTGACCCTGTTATTACTATAACCAGCCGGAAATTAAAGAACCAAGTTGAACTGCGATTTAAGGATAATGGCAAAGGGATAGACCTTGAAAAAAACGGATCCCAACTCTTCGGCCTATACAAACGGTTCGATACTACTGTCGAAGGTAAGGGAATGGGCCTGTTCATGGTGAAAACCCAGGTTGAAGCGCTTGACGGTACCATAAAAATTAACAGCAAACCTGGCGAAGGCTCCGAGTTTATTATTCAGCTTAGCGTTTAACCTGCCTCATATGTTTTGTACTAAAAACGAGCCACCAAAAGCTTTTACAAGCTAATTTCGCAAGCGGCCAATTGCCACAATACTTTCCTTAACATTAAAAAATTGTTGCTAAAGTAATTAATCAGCATGCATTGTAACGATACTACCTGCCTGCGGCCAATTACAGCCTTTTGGCATCTGCTTTGCAATTATATCCGCAGAACGGGCTTGTGACCGCTACAATGAATGAATAATTTTACCATAAAAATATCTGCGTTTAGTTTATTATTTGCCATAATACTTTTTATAAGTACCGGCTGCAGCACGGCCTCGAAAACGCAAAAAGGTGCTGCAATAGGCGCGGGCGCCGGGGCTACCGTAGGCGCGCTGATAGGTAAAACAGCAGGCAATACAGCATTAGGCACCATAATAGGCGGCGCTATAGGCGGTACCGCTGGAGCCTACATTGGCAGTAAGATGGACCAAATGGCCAAGTTTAACCAGGTAATATTGTTTGATGCAGGCAGCGCCGATCTTGGTCCTGATGCGCAAACCAACCTTAAAAACCTGACCGCAAATATGAAGAATAATCCTGATGTAAAGCTTGCCATAACCGGCTATACCGATAGTTTAGGTACTGCTGATTATAACATGGGGCTATCTGTTAAAAGGGCCGAAAGCGTAAAAGCGTTTTTGGTTACTGCGGGTGTTAACAATAAGCGCCTGGCTACCCAGGGCAAAGGCGCTGCCGAACAAATAGCGGATAATAAAACCCTGGAAGGCCGCGAAAAGAACCGCCGCGTAGTAATTGCCGTAATTAGCGCCAAAAAATAAACAGCATTGATGCAAAGTTAGTTAAATTGTCATTTTTAGAATATCGTTTATTTTTTGTGTTATAAAATTGATGGTAAAAATTCTATCTTTACTTCATGTTTAAAAGGTCAGGAGCAATTGTATTAACCATGCTGTATTTAATTACTGCATTGGGCTTTGCGCTTAATCTGCATTATTGCGGTAAAAACATAACCGCTGTAAGGATCGACGCCCCTGTAAAGGGCTGTAAAACAAACATGATGAGCAGCAAAATGAAATGCTGCAGCGAAAAACACATCGACATAAAAATAAAGGATTCGCATGTAGGCGAATTCCCTTCGTTTTTTGGCAAATTGTTTAGCTTCCATATAGCCAGGCTGCCATTTGCCAATGTAGTTTTTAATATTCCTGTAACTTCAACACAGGCTACAACCGGGCGGGCACCTCCCGATGAACCATTAGCCGATAATATCCCTGCTTTTATAAAAAACTGCGCTTTCCGTATCTGATTCGATATTAACCGTATGCCTGCCGCTTTATAGGCGGCCAGTAAAATTTTACGTTTAATTTTTTCGACTCAATATGAAACATTTATTTAAAATATTTATGCTGACGCTGATAGCCTCGCCGGTTTTTGCGCAGCAAACTATGGATATGGGCGGTATGAAAATGGATACCATAAAAAAGCCCGTGAAGCAACACAAAAAGATACCCGCTAAACCAATGAAAATGGATATGGGCGATATGGACATGGGCGACATGCAAATGGACGACATGGGTATGAACAGCCAATATTCACTTGATGTGCCTATGAGCCGTGATGGTTCGGGGACATCGTGGGTGCCCGATGAAACACCTACGTATGCATACATGGTACACAGCAAAGGCTGGATGACCATGATACACGGCAGCTTTTTTGCCCGCTACAACAACCAGGATTTATTTAAACAAGGCAGCCGCGGCGGTAAAAAGTTTGATGCGCCAGACTGGTTAATGGCCATGACCCAGCATAAAGTCGGCAACAATGGTTTATTCTCGATAAACACCATGTTCTCGTTCGATCCGTTTTTGGTGGGGCCGGGCGGTTACCCGCTTTTGTATCAAACCGGAGAATCATACAAGGGCAAAAAACTGGTGGATATACAACACCCGCATGACCTGTTTGCCGAGCTAAGTGTTAATTATACTCAAAAGGTGGCGAAGGATGCTGATATCTCCGCCTCATTCGGCTACCCCGGCGAACCAGCTTTAGGGCCGCCGGTGTTTATGCACCGCCTCTCGGCCATGAATGACCCGGATGCGCCATTGAGCCACCATTACCAGGATGCAACGCATATTACTTTTGGCGTGGCGACTTTAGGGTTCAGGTTGAAAAATATCAAGCTGGAAGGCTCAGTATTTACGGGGCGCGAACCTGATGAGTTCCGTTATAATTTTGATGCGATGCGGTTTGATTCTTATTCGTTGCGGTTATCGTATAACCCCTCAAAGGAATGGGCGCTGCAGGTTTCCAACGGCTGGATACACAGCCCGGAAGTTGCCGAACCTTTGCAAAATGTGGACAGGTTCACGGTATCGGCTATTCACACCAAAATGCTGAATGACGATAGTTATATAGCCACTACTTTAGTTTACGGACAAAACCACTACTCGGATAATCAAAAAACACTGCCATCGGTATTGCTGGAAAACAGTTTCCAGTGGCATAAAACCGCTATCTACGGCCGCTATGAATTTGTGGAAAAAGATGCCGATGAGTTTGACCTTACCAGCGATTTCCCGGCTAACCCTAATTTTAACATCAATGCCATAACTTTAGGTACGAACCGTATACTAAGCACATTTAAGCATACCAATATAACAGGTGGCGTGCAAGCCACGGTGAATGTTTCGCCTACTGAGCTGCACCCGTTGTATGGCAGCGCACCGATAGGTTTTGAGGTTTATATCAGGATAAACCCGGCGTTGATGAAGATGTAACCGTCTTTTTTTGTCATTGCGAGCGATAGCGTGGCGATCTCTTCGTAAACATGGCTACGAGATTGCTTCGTACCTCGCAATGGCAATTTGAGATTGCGTTAGGGACAATAGTGGATACCGGCCACCGAAGAGGCTTAGCGGAGGACAAGCGTAAGGCCTGCAGGCGTATGAACGGATGGCCCGGCCCGCTTCTACCGGCGGGAAACGCCCTAATTATATTAATATCGAACACCGAATTTTGAATTTTGAATATCGAAGGGTTATGGTTGTAAACCCCTAATTTTATTTCACATTTATATTGCCTATTTTTGCATTTCATAAAAAAGAAGAAAAATATGTCATCAGTAGAAACCGCTTACGTAAAGTTTAAAGTAAAAGACTTTTCATTGGCTGAATGGGGTAGAAAAGAGATAGAACTGGCCGAGGCTGAAATGCCTGGCTTAATGTCGTTACGTAAAGAGTATGGGCCGTCGCAGCCGTTAAAAGGCGCGCGCATTGCAGGCTGCCTGCACATGACCATACAAACTGCCGTGTTAATAGAAACCTTACAGGCGCTGGGTGCCGAAGTTACCTGGTCATCATGTAACATATTCTCGACCCAGGACCATGCCGCTGCCGCTATTGCTGCCGCAGGTACTTCAGTTTATGCCTGGAAAGGTATGAATGCCGAAGAGTTCGACTGGTGTATTGAGCAAACTTTATATTTTGGCGAAGACCGCCAACCATTGAACATGATACTGGATGATGGTGGTGACCTGACCAACATGGTGCTGGATCAGTTCCCTGCACTGGTTGCCGGCATTAAAGGTTTATCGGAAGAAACTACTACCGGTGTACACCGCTTGTATGAGCGTATGCAGAAAGGCACTTTGCCTATGCCTGCTATTAATGTGAACGATTCGGTTACCAAATCGAAATTCGATAATAAATACGGCTGCCGCGAATCACTGGTTGATGCGATCCGTCGTGCTACCGACGTAATGATGGCCGGTAAAGTGGCTGTTGTTTGCGGTTATGGTGATGTGGGCAAAGGCTCGGCTGATTCATTGCGCAACGCAGGTGTACGTGTTATTGTAACTGAGATTGACCCTATCTGCGCTTTACAGGCTGCTATGGAAGGTTTTGAGGTTAAAAAGCTTGATACCGCAATCAGCGAAGCTGATATTGTTGTTACCGCTACCGGTAACAAAAACATTGTTCGCGAGAAACATTTCCGCGCGCTGAAAGACAAAGCCATTGTTTGTAACATAGGCCACTTTGACAATGAGATCGATATGGCCTGGTTAAACGGCGCTTATGGCAATACCAAAATTGAAATTAAACCACAGGTTGATAAATATACCATTGACGGCAGTGATGTGATTGTTTTAGCTGAAGGCCGCTTGGTGAATTTAGGCTGTGCTACCGGCCACCCGAGCTTTGTAATGAGCAACTCGTTCACCAACCAAACTTTGGCGCAGTTAGAGCTTTGGGCGAACAGCGACAAATACGAAAACAAAGTTTACACTTTGCCTAAACACCTTGACGAAAAGGTTGAACGTTTGCACCTTGAAAAAATTGGGGTGGAACTGGAAGTATTGGACCAGGATCAGGCTGAATACATTGGCGTAACTGTTGAAGGTCCGTTTAAGCCGGAGTATTATAGGTATTAATTCAAAAGTAAAAATTCAAAATTCAAAAAGGGTGCGGTTTTAGGGCTGCGCCCTTTTTTGTTGTATCGAAGATGGCGCAAGTCTTGTGTGGCAGGAAGTGTGTGGTAGACTTGTGCTTTGATCGCCAACTATTCTAATTACAAACTTGCGCCGGTGATTGATTTCTTTTATTTTAGAGGATGAGCATCAAATATAAATTCTCCAACCCCGATGCATTATATTTCGTCACCTTTTCTGTTATAGGCTGGATAGATGTTTTTACACGTATTGTGTACAAAGAAATTCTACTTGATACGTTTCGTTATTGTGTAAAAGAAAAGGGATTGGTTATTCATGGATATGTAATTATGAGTAATCATGTACATATGATAATTAGTCGCAAGGGAGACAATTTATTATCCGATATCATGCGGGATATGAAAAAATTCTCATCGGTAAGAATCATTAAAGAAATTATTGAAAACCCACAGGAAAGCAGGAAAAAATGGCTTTTATATTTGTTAGCTCAAGCGGGTAAAGCGAATAGTAATAATAAGATATACCAATTATGGCAACAGGATAATCACCCTATAGAGCTTGATCCTCATTTAAATCTATTCGAACAAAAATTGAACTACATTCATCAAAACCCGGTTACTGCCGGTTGGGTAACTGAGCCCTCAGCTTATGTTTATAGCAGCGCGAGTAATTATGATGAATTAGGTGGTATTTTGGGTGAAGTTGAAGTATTTTAAATGTGTTCCGAAAAGGCACAAGTCACCAGTCCTATTTGCCAACTGGGAAAACTCATTAATAGCGCAAGTCTTGTGTGTTGAGTTGAGCGTTAGGAGACTTGTGCTTGGAAAGCACAAGTCATCTTGACCACTTGTCAACCGCACAAGACTTGCGCTATTAATGAGTATTTGCAGTAATCCTAAAACAAAAAGCCTCCCAAACGGAAGGCTCTCTTTCTATTTTTGACTTGTAATTAAAGTTCAGTTGCCCGAATCAACCTTGTTCTCCAGCACACTACGTATCGACGCAGGTACATTCGACAGCAGGGTATAGCCGGTAGCATTTTCAATAGCTTTTACGCTGGTGATGTACTGTGTCCAGTCGGTGCTGATGGTGTTGATGTTCGGGGTGTTTACGGCAATTACACGGGTTGAGGTGGTGATGCGGCTCAAATCGTTATTGCCGTTTGGTAATACTACTATCACTTTCCAGATGTTGGATGGTACCACTACCAAACCACCATCGACCGTTGTGGCCGAACCGGATGATCCGGTACCGCCCGAACCGTAGCTTCCCATAATTACATATATTTCATTCCCGGCCGTAACCAGCGAACGGCCGTATTCTTCGAGGTTGGCCCATGTTTGTTCATTATTTCTTGGCGCCTGGGGTATCATGTTATCCATCAGGAAGGTAGCCTGGTTGGCCGCGGTTGTTGAGGTGCGGTCGCCGCTGGGGCAGTTGTGGCCGCGGTCGAAACCTGAACCTGAGTAACCTGTTGCCGGAACTTCGTACCAGCCGGATGGCAAGTTGGTATCAGGACGGAAATCATTCGAACGATCGATAGAACCAAGCGAGGTGCTGCCTACATACCAGCTTACCCAGTTGGGTTCATCTTTATCGCGGTTATAGCTTTCGGTATAATAAGTTTGGTCGATCAGGTAATTATCGAAATTTGAAAGATCGGTTGTGGCGTTGCTTGGGTTGCCGAGCATGAGGTTGGTATTATCGCCTGTTGAGCCGCCGCCACCACCCGAACCGCTATCGTAGCTGTTGACGGTGAATTCATCGATATTGATACGGTTGGTACCGCCTGATGATTTGCGCAACTGGAAACGCAGGCTGCCTGATTGGTTTACCGTAAATGTTGCGGTTGCCAACGTGCTTGATGAAGCTGTTACAGCCGGGCTCACCTGAGTGTAGGTACTGCCACCGTTTGACGATACCCAAAGGCCAAAGGCCGATGAACCGTCTGACCCGTAAACCGCGTACTTTAATGTTACGCTTGACGCGCCCGTGGTAACATCAAAGTTCATCCCCAGTGTACCGGTGTTGCGGATGCGGATGGAATGTGTGCCCACTTTAGGGTCGGAAGTGCTGGTACCTACCAACGCGTCGTTCAAATCCCATGAACCGCTGCTGAAGGTAACGCTGCCATCGGCATAAGCAGTTTTGGTGCCCGATTCAAAGCCTTCATCAAAAGTTTGGGTAACGGCGAACGAAGAACGGCTTACCGCTGTGTCGCCTGTAAAGGCGCGCGCGGTGGTGGCGGGGTTTTCAAAGTTTTTCTGACACGAGGCCATAATCAATGCCACTGCCGAAAGCATTAATAACTGTTTTAGTTGTTTTAGTTTCATAGGTGTGTGTTTTGTTTATTAAACACCACAAATTAACCTTTAGTTGTTAATTTTATATTATTGATGCGTTGTTTAATTATAAAGAAACAAAAAGTGACTGTTATTTACCTGCTTATTTTATTGTGGAAATAAGTTTGTTATATTTCTGCCGTGAAAAAATAATTCGGGGTTTTATAACACAATTACCCATAAAATACGTTTAGTTGCTTTAATTATTTAGCATTTACTTATGAAAAAGCTGTTACTTTTTATATTTCTGATACCACTTTTTGCCCAAGCCCAACCGCTAAAAAACCTCGACCTTAAGAACGGGTTCCTGCAATTCCATTTAGGGGATAGCCTTTCAAAATACGAAGGGCAAATTTATGTCCCGCTGGAAAAACATCCTAACGAGAACGAGGTTCAGCCCAAAGCCAATCCATTACATAAATATTTCGACAGGGTGGTTTTGGTAAGCGACCACGGCATTATAACCGAGATACACCTGTACCTGCGCGATGAAGGCAGTATAAAATATATTGACGGCCTGATAAAACAGGCTTATGGCTGGGGCGAGGAACTTGATAACCCCGATAAAAATGAGGAAGGCACGCATTTGGTTTGCACCGTATGGGCCGGGCAACGTGTAACCATGCTGATGCTGCAAAATAACATTAACCGTATAGTGGGCAAAACCATGACCCGCGGCCGCATACAATCCATCATGTTTAGAAGGACAAGCCGCGCTAAGGTTGAGGGGGAGTTGCCGAATGGATTTGCACTTTAAATAAATTCAAAAGTAAAAATTCAAAATTCAAAAAAAGCGGGGGCATTGGGGCACAAGTCAGCCAACGCATAGGCCATGCGCACAAGATTTGCGCCAGTAGAGAATCAAAAAAGCTAAGCAGTTTTACCGGTTATTGCCAGTGGTTTTTCAGCACGCGGTATTGCTCCAGTTCTTCAACCGACAGGTGTTCCATAATATTTATGGATTTGCCGTTTAAGTTGCTGAACGCGTAATTGCTTTTGGCGGCAGTATCAAAAAACTGTATGCTGTATTTACCATTAAGCGCTTCATTATTAGCCACTATTTCGGCAAATTTCGTCTTGAAGTTCTCTTTCTGGCTTAGTGTTGCGAATGATTTTGGTGTTTTCATAATAATTAAAAAGGCATCCTCCTTAACCCGGAGGATGCCTTACGATGAATTTTATATAGTGATTAAGCTATTTTAACATTTACCGCGTTAGGGCCTTTTTTGCCCTGTTCTACTTCGTACTCAACGCTGTCGTTCTCACGAATTTTGTCGATAAGTCCGCTTGAATGAACAAAAACTTCGCTTCCACCATTGCTTGGTGTGATGAATCCGAAACCTTTTGTTTCATTAAAAAATTTTACTGTTCCTGTTTGCATTGTATTATATTTTATTTAATTAATTGGGCAAGGTACATTTATTATTTTGAATTATTAGCGTAAATGATTAAAATACAGCAGGTTTTAAGTAAAAAGTAAAAATTCAAAAAACATCATCTAACCGGGTGCCCTATAAATAACAGTGTTTTGGTTTGGGGGATAATGATGTGTAATTCGCGCATGCCGTATTCGCGGTCGAATGGTTCGCGGACCTTGATGCCAGTTAATTTATCTTTTATATCATCCCAAATGACATCGATATTATCTACCTCCAAATAAAATTCCATTTCGCCAATGTCGGTACCTGCAGGCAGGATGTGCACAGTATGATTATCTTTATATAAAATGGCGTAGCCGTCTTCGTTCATATAGGGGGTAAATTCTAAAACATCAATAAAAAATGCCGCCGTCTCTTTTATGTTGTACGATGGTATCATGGGGCTGATATGAAGTGCCTGGTACATATTTATAATAATAGGTATGAGTTTTTGATAAACCCGAACAACTGCATATTTAAGTCGGTTAACAGTGCCACCCGCACATTGTTTACATACCGGCCCGCATGCGCCACACTTTTTATGATCATGGGCGCTTCGAGGCGCGTGGCTGAATAAAATTTAAGGTCGAGCTGTTTTTGCATGGGGCGGATAACGAAGAACGTTTGCTTATGCACAAATACAATGCAATTAGGGCTGGTGCTTACCAGTACGCCATCCCAATCGGCAACTTCAGCTAATATCTTATCAAACACCAGCACCAGTTCAGGCGGGCGCCCGGCAAACAGGGTGTCTAAACCTATTTTAGCACAATAATGCCGTTGCTTTTCGTTTAAAAGTTCACGCTCGCATTTGGGGCAGGTCCAGCTCATAGGTGTTTATTTAGTAATTAAAGATAACGAATTTGGAAGCACAAATTTAGGGCAGATATTTTAGCGTCAGAAGCACCGGGAAAAGTTCGCGTTCCAAAAAGTTGGCCCCGGAGTTTGTAAGTCATTGGCTGTCAACGCCAAAGCGTTCCATGACCTGGAACGCTTAAATGAAGTTATTGTGTTGTTTATGAGCCTATTAGGCGTTCAGGCCTGTTTCGGTGCGTTTCGGGGTGTTCCGGTGCTGTTCCGGTTTGTTCAGGTAGTGTTTTGGTGTTGTTCCGGCTTTGTTTAGGTATAGTTCGGGTGTTTCTTTTTGGCCCGGAAAGGCAGTTATGAGCCAAACCGGAACATTAAAGCCCGGTAAAACGCGGTTAAATCGCGGGGCCATACGGTAAAAAACGGTATTTTTAATGCGTTTTGGTGGTATCTTCAAATTCCTCATCTACACTTTCGCGCAGGTCGTACAGCAGCCATTGTTTTTTGGCGATGGCCTGGGTTTTGGAGTGCAGCAGGTTGATAAAATCCTTTACGCCTACCGGCTCGTTGCCATTGCCATGTATCAATACTATGCTGCCCGCCTGCGGCTGCTGGCCTTTAGCTAACCAGGCATCGGTGCCTATTGGTATTAAGCCGAAATCAGTTATGCGGTAAACCAGTTCCTGATCTGACACCAGCCCCGGGAACCTGAAAAATACCGAGGGTAGCAACCCATTTTTGAGCATAGCTTTTTCGGTTTCAAGCACTTCGTAATTAATATCGGTGCCGGGTTGCAATAAAAAGTTTTCTTTAAACGGTTCTTTTAAGCTAACGCGATGATTAAATGAGTGGTTTATCCAGGTGATGTAGATCTGTTTATCGGCCTGTAATTTTTTCAGCCAGGCTAAATCCTGGGGGTGCTGGCGCATCCAAACGCCGGTGATAGAAAGGGCCACCGGTACAGGTTGTTCAACTTTTTTAAATTCTGTTATTATGCTGGTAAATATTTTTTTATCCAATGGGCGGTGCGATGGGCAAAGATCTGCCGTAAGGCTTATGCCGGTTTCTTGCGGCATACCCACTTCAATGCCGGCATCCTGCATTTTCCTGGATTGTTTGTCGGCTTTGAATAGTGCTTTTTCGTAAGATGTCTTAAAAAAGAAGGTACGCGCCTGTAAAAGCGTCATGGGTTTAACCTGGTAAAAACTGCTTTGGTCAATGCGGGTTTCCAGCGTTTGCGGGTTTACCAACAGTAAATAATGCTTGCCGTAATTATCAAAACTGCGGAGTATCATTAGCTCTCGGGGGAAATTTGTGGCAACGCCATATTCAACCTTGTAGTTTTCAATTTTGGTAAAGTTAGCCTGGGCGCTAACTATAAGTGTTGATGCACTTAGCAATAGCAGAAGTAGTATAAATTTTAGCGCTTTTTTCATACCCCGATGTAAATACCGGCAATCATAAAAATGTTTTATCTGTTAATAAACTATTTAGTGATATTTACAGCGGCAAAAGTATAAATTGAAATGACCCGATTATCCGTCAACATAAATAAAATTGCAACGTTGCGTAATTCGCGCGGCGGCAATAATCCCAATTTGGTACAAGTGGCGCTTGATTGCGAAAAGTTTGGCGCACAGGGAATAACCGTGCATCCGCGGCCCGATGAACGGCACATTAGGTATAATGATGTGTTCGACCTTAAAAAAGTTATTAAAACCGAATTTAATATCGAAGGCAATTGCCAGGAACAGAAATTCATCGACCTGGTACTGGCCAATAAACCCGCGCAGGTAACTTTAGTGCCCGATGTTTTGGGCCAGATCACCTCAAACCACGGCTGGGATACTATTGCCAACAAGGATTATTTGACCGATATGATCGCCGTATTTAAAAATGCGGATATACGTGTTTCCATATTTGTCGACCCTGACCCTAAAATGGTTGAAGGCGCAGCAAAAACCGGTACCGACCGCATTGAACTATATACCGAAGGTTATGCAAGCAACTATCACCAAAACAGGGAAGCTGCCATAGCACCTTATGTAGAAGCGGCAAAAGCTGCACAGCAAGCGGGCCTCGGGATAAACGCCGGGCATGATCTCGACCTTCATAACCTGAAATATTTTGCCGAAAATGTTCCTGGATTGCTGGAAGTAAGTATAGGCCACGCACTTATAAGCGATGCATTGTATTATGGGCTGGAGAATACTGTGCAGATGTATTTGAGGCAGTTGGCTATATAGCAGAAGTGTTCAGGCAATATTAATCAAATGTAAAAAACAGCGCAACCGTATGTTTTATGCATTGTTACTCAGCGCCGAAAATTGTACCTTTGCTGCTAATTAACTGCCCTCAAAGTTAGCATGAAGTTAAACATAGATTACCAGGAGAAATTCCAGTCGAGGCATATAGCCCCTAACCAGGCTGATACTGCCCAAATGTTAAAAACCATAGGCGTAAATTCGCTTGATGAATTGATCGATCAAACCGTTCCTGCGGGGATAAGATTAAAAAATCCGCTTAACTTACCGCCGGCGAAAAGCGAGTTCGATTACCTGAATACGCTGAAACAAACGGCATCAAAAAACAAGGTATTTAAATCATACATAGGCCAGGGCTATTATGATGTGATAGTACCCGGCGTAATACAGCGCAACATACTGGAGAACCCGGGATGGTACACCCAATATACCCCTTACCAGGCCGAAATTGCACAAGGCAGGTTACAGGCGCTGCTGAATTTTCAGACAATGGTGGTTGACCTTACCGGTATGGAAATTGC
>Ga0105237_10000083_pt1 | contig 127032 bp, 69 predicted proteins | sample KBSC24metaG_FD_81520 | JGI IMG/M metagenome (GOLD analysis project Ga0105237, IMG submission 81520) | Corn rhizosphere microbial communities from Kellogg Biological Station, Michigan, USA - KBS C2-4 metaG | ecosystem: Host-associated > Plants > Roots > Rhizosphere > Soil | place: Michigan, USA...
TGGGCGGAGTTGCTGGGACTGGCACGGGTAGGCACTACGGACGACTTCTTTAAGATTGGAGGCAACTCGATCCTGGCGATCCAGGTCTCGCACCGGATGACTGAAGCATTGGGCTGTGAATTCAAAGTCGCCGATGTGTTTACATCGAAAAAAATTCAATCCATGTTAAAAGCGATACCACTACTTGAAGTTGCCGAAGAAGGTGATGAATGGGAATTTTGAACTATTACAATCTATTTTAATCCCCGGAGCCAAACCATATCATAACGATGGGAGACATTCATGCCTTTTTTAATAAACTAAGACTTAACACGGGAGCTATCTGGCTTGAGGATGATACTATAAAGGTTTTCATTCCTAAAAAACTTCAGAATCAGCAAGCGAAGGATTTTATTGTACAGAGGAAAAGTCTGTTAAGGTCAATCTTAAAAGACAATTATATTTTCTCCAAAGAAAAATTTCTAAGTACAAAGATATTCAGAGACAATATAGCAACGTGCTATCCATTAAGCCTTGCCCAGGAACGTTTGTGGTTTATTGAACAGTATGAAGGCGGCACGAATGCCTATCACATGCCGATGGTTTTCGAACTTGCTGACAATACAGCAATTGACGGGGTAAAATATGCGATTCAGCAAATCGTATCAAGACATGAAGTGCTGCGAAGTACAATTGACCAGGGCGATCAACAGAACGGCATGCAGATAGTACATGACGCCACCTTAAAGGTGCAGGAACTAACTTTTACAAACCAAACCGATCTGGAGATCCTTATCAAAAAAGAAATACATCGTCCCTTTAGCTTAAGCAATGAATATCCCATCCGGGTGGTATTTTATAAGTTGGCTTCTATGGCATCGGATCCGGATCCTTCATTCGGCAGAAAGGTAGTCTTGATTAACATTCATCATATAGCGGTCGATGGTTGGTCACTGGATATTCTGCAAAACGAACTCATTGCTTATTATGAAGCATACATTCGTCGTGATACAATGTTTCGCTTACCCAACCTGCAGATCCAATATAAAGACTATGCCCTTTGGCAACGTTCTTACCTCACAGGAGAAATTCTGGAAAATCAATTGGCATATTGGAAACAAAAACTATTGGGGTATCAAACTTTACAACTGCCAAAAGACCATCGGAGGCCTGGCCAAATCGATTACAGAGGAGCTCAAAAAACATTTCAAGTCAATAAAGAACTCAGTCGGAAAATCAGAAGCTTGACGAAACACTATGGAGTAACACTGCACTCTGTGTTGTTGAGCGGCTTCAATATTTTGATGAGCAAATATACGGGTCAGCAGGATATTTTGATCGGCAGTCCCATTGCTAACCGGCATCACCGGGAGACGGAAGGTTTGATCGGTTTTTTCGTTAATATGCAAGTGCACAGAACCCTGTTGAGCCGCATTCAGAGTTATGAGGAATTGATCACTCAGGTTCACCAGGATCAAATCGCCGCTCAGGTGAATCAGGATGTTCCTTTTGAAAAGCTGGTAGAAGCGCTCGGCGTTGAGCGAGACACCTCAAGACATCCTCTCTTTCAGGTGCTGTTCTCTGTCCAAAGTTTTGCGGATGAAAACAAACTTCCCGATTCGCACAGAAAATATTTTAAACGTTTTCAAGGGACAGTATCTTATGATATTGAAAAATTTGATCTGTCCATTTTTATCAACGATAGTGCAGAAGAAATTAAGGGTCAGATTAGTTATGCCGCAAGCTTATTTTATCCTGGGACCATCGGCAGGCTGATAGATCATTATATTTTTCTGCTTGAGCAACTTATCGATTCTCCTAAAAGCCGATACAGTGAACTGACTGTGCTTCGCCCTTGCGAATACCGGCAGATCGTATACGATTGGAACAGGACAGGGAAAGATTTTAAGTTAAACCAGACAATTCATGAACTATTTGAAGAACAGGTGGCGAGAACACCTGATGCGATAGCGCTGGTATATGAGGGAAGGCAGCTGACTTATAAAGAACTCAATGAAAGAAGTAATCAGTTGGCAAGACGTATAAGGGCGACGTACCGGCAGCAATCCATGCGGGAGCTTACACCCAATATATTCATCGCATTGTGCCTGGACAGGAGTTTGGAAATGGTGGTAGGAATATTAGGCGTACTCAAGGCTGGCGGAGCCTATGTGCCAATTGACCCTTCGTATCCGGAGCATCGGATAATGTTCATGCTGGAAGATACCGAATCGTCGCTTGTGTTAACACAAAAAGATTTGATTGAAACGAAACGCATTTGTCTGCCGGAAGAGAAAATCGTTTACATAGATTTAACCGAAGCGTTGTATCAACAAGAGGAAACGTCCAATTTGACCATACAAAATAGTGGCGCTGACCTGGCTTACGTGATTTACACATCTGGCACTACTGGCCGGCCGAAGGGAGTGATGGTCGAGCACAGAAACTATCTTCAATTAAACGCCGCCGATCATTATAATTGCTTCTATGCGGCGAGGGCGCTCTGGACGAGTTATACTTTTGATGTTTCCGTTTTTGAGATATTTAGTGCGTTATTGCAAGGAAGCCGATTATTCATACTTAGTAATGATGTCAGGAATAACAGTAGAGAGCTGTTTTATTTTTTGGAGCGCCATAGAATTAATTATACCTATATCCCTCCTTTCTTCATAAGAGATCTTGCTGATCATCTCGGGAAAAACTCGTTAAGTCATTTATCCAGGATACTGACGGGTGTTGACAAAGTATATACGGATGATGCCAGCAAGATCGTCGCTAAAAATATCGCGATCTTAAACGGATATGGTCCCACAGAAACAACAATATGCAGTACCGCCTATTTGGTTGAGTCTCCACTAAGCTGTATTGGTGATCACCTTCCTATAGGGGCCCCATTATCTAACGAACAAGTTTATGTTCTTGATCAGTACTTAGTGCCGGTACCGATCGGTGTAACAGGAGAATTGTACATCGGGGGAGCCGGTCTTGCCCGGGGGTACCTGAATAATGATCCCCTAACGAACGAGCGGTTCATTCAAAACCCATTTGCCACGGAAAAAGATACCGCCCAGGGGTATACTAGATTATATAGAACGGGCGACCTGGTTCGATGGCTGCCGGGGGGTGAGCTGGACTATCTGGGCCGCAACGACGAACAGGTTAAGTTGCGGGGCTACCGGATCGAGCTGGGGGAGATCGAAGCGGTGCTGAACCGGGTCGCGGGCATCGGGCAGAGCTGTGTAGTGGTCAGAGAGCGGCCCGCGCCATTGGAGAGCGTGCAGTACCTCGTGGGTTATTATGTGCTGGATAAGACAGGGGCCGCGCCCACCGAAGCCGCTGTGTTGGCCGCGCTGGAGGAAGTGCTGCCATCGTACATGGTGCCGGGTGCGGTGATGGAGCTGGAGCGGCTTCCGCTGACACGGCATGGTAAACTGGATAAAAAGGCATTACCGGATCCACAGGAGCGGATGTGGGAGGGGGGCTATGTAGCGGCGCGAACGGCCACCGAGAAGCAGCTGTGTGCGATCTGGGCGGAGGTGCTGGGGCTGGATGCGGTAGGGGTACGGGATAATTTTTTTGCGATCGGGGGCAGTTCGATCCTGGCCATCCGGGTATCGCACCGGATGAGCGAGGCGCTGGGCGCCAGGGTGACCGTGGCCGATGTGTTCAAGTATAAAACGATTGGGCAGCTGCTGGAGCATCGTGGTGCTCCGGGACAGCCATCCATCCCTAAAAGCGATGCGGACTGGTCGGTGCTCTCCTTTGCGCAGGACCGGTTATGGTTCATCGAGCAGTATGAAGGAGGCACCAATGCGTATCATATACCGGCGATATTTGAGTTGAATGAAGCGACCGATATCGAAGGGGTGAAGTATGCTATTAGTAAAATTGTAGAGCGACACGAGGTGCTGAGGAGTACGATCGAAAAAGGAGAGCTGGAACAAGGGCGGCAGGTGGTGCATACGAAGCCTCTGCCGCTTGAAGAGATGCTGTTAATGGAGCAGGAGGATTGTGAACGGCTGATCAATGAAGCGATCAACTGTCCGTTTGATCTGAGTAAGGAATACCCGTTACGGGTGAACTTTTACCGCCTGCGTCGGGAAGCTTCGAGTGAGCGGACGATCGTGCTGATCAACTTTCATCATATTGCCAGTGACGGCTGGTCGATGGAGATCTTTCTGCAGGAACTGTTGGCGTATTATGAAGCGTACATGCGCCAGGACAGGGAGTTTGAGTTGCCGGCGCTGGAGATCCAGTACAAAGACTATGCACAGTGGCAGCGACTGTATCTGACCCAAACGATGATGGGGCAACAGCTGGAGTATTGGAAAAATAAGCTCTCGGGCTATTGCGATCTGTCCTTTCCGGCCGATCATCCCCGCCCGCCTCAGAAGGATTATAAAGGGTCGTTAGAAGTATTCCGGCTCAGCCCAGAGGTGAGCGGGAAGCTACGACAGTTATCGAAAGAGCATGGTGCCACGGTATACAGTGTAATGTTGAGCAGTGTGAACATCCTGCTGAGTAAATACACGGGTCAGCAGGATATCGTACTGGGCAGTCCGATCGCCAACCGTCATTACCGTCAAACGGAAGGGCTGATCGGTTTTTTTGTTAATACGCAGGTGATCCGGACACAGTTGAGTGCGACGCAGTGTTATGCGGAACTGATCGTCCAGGTGCAGGATCAGCAGGCGGAGGCCCAGCAGTATCAGGACCTGCCGTTTGAGAAGCTGGTGGTGGAGCTGGACATTGAACGGGACTTGTCGCGGCATCCTATTTTTCAGGTGTTGTTCACGATGCAGCGATTTGGAGAGGCAAAGGCTATCACGGACGTCCAAAAAAAATATTTCAAACCCTATGAGGGATCGCCGTCATATGCAGCAGAGAAGTTTGACCTGTCGATCTTTATGAATGATAGCCAGGAAGCGATCACGGGCCATATCAGTTATGCAACGAGCCTGTTTGAGCGCGCTACCATCACTCGGCTGATCGGTCATTACCTCCATCTTCTGGAGCAGCTCACTTCTTTCCCCCAAAAACCATATAGTGCCATGAGCCTGCTCGGGCCTTCGGAGTGTAAGAAGGTCTTGTACGAATGGAACCGGGCCGATAAAGAATATCCCCGGGAAAAGACCGTTCAGGTAATGTTTGAAGAGCAGGTGGCCCGCACCCCGGATGCCATCGCCCTGGTATTTGAAGAAGAGGCGCTCACCTACCAGGTGCTCAATGAAAGAAGCAACCAGCTGGCGCGGTATATCCGGACGCAGTACCAACAGCGAACGAAGCAGGAACTGAGGGCGGATACGCCGATTGGGCTGTGTGTGGAGAGAGGCCTGGAGATGGTAGTGGGGATCCTGGGGGTGCTTAAGGCGGGGGGCGCATATGTGCCGATGGATCCCTCCTATCCGTCCCAACGGATCGCCTACATGCTGGAGGATACGGGGGCGGTGCTGGTGCTGACGCAACGAAGCGTGCAGGAACAAGAAAACCTGCTGCTGCCGGCAGAGAAGGTTCTTTACATCGACCTTAGTGAAGCGTTGTATCAGCAAGAGTCCACCTGCAATCTGTTGCCACAGAGCACTGCCTGTGACCTGGTGTATGTGATCTACACCTCGGGTACCACCGGACATCCCAAGGGGGTGATGCTAGAGCAGTTTTCGGTCTGCAACCGGCTTGCTCACATTATTTCCTATTCTAATATCCGGTCAACGGCGATACATCTTTTTAAAACCAATTATGTTTTTGATGCGTCGTTTTTTGAATTGTTCACGCATTTGAGTGTGGGGGCGACCCTGCGGCTCACCAAATCGGTGTTCGATATCCATGAACTACTGCAGCTGCTTAGTAGTACGCGGATCAGCTCGTTGCATCTGGTGCCGTCTCAATATGAGCCACTCTCCCCGGCGGTGAGCTCTTCGGGTCTGGAAAAGATCTATTTCAGTGGTGAAGCGCTGACGGCACGGATCTTATCGGATATCGCCGGGCGACTGGAGGTATATAATTACTATGGTCCAACCGAGTTGGGGGAGATCACGGTGTTCCGTCCTGAGCGGCCAGAGGAAGCGGGGGTGATCGGCCAGGTGTTCCCGAACAGCCGGCAGTATGTGCTGGATGGCCATGGGGTGCCTGTTCCCATCGGCGTCACCGGGGAGTTGTACATCGGGGGCGATGGGCTGGCGCGGGGCTATCTGAATAAGCCCGGGTTAACCGCCGAACGGTTTATAGAAAATCCTTTTGCGACGGAGGCTGACAAAGCAAAGGGGTATAGCCGTCTCTATAAAACGGGTGATCTGGTGCGGTGGTTGCCGGATGGCAACCTGGAGTATATCGGAAGAAATGATGAACAGGTAAAGATTCGGGGGCACCGGGTGGAGTTGAGTGAGATCGAGCAGGCCCTGACGCAACTGGAGGGCATTACCCAAAGTTGTGTGCTGGTGAAAGAACGGCAGGTGCAGTCGGGAAGTATGAAGTACCTGGTAGGCTATTATGCGTCGGCCGCCGATAGGGCTGCGCCAACGCCGGTCTGGATAGAAGAGCAGCTGTCGAAGATCCTACCGGATTATATGGTCCCGGATGCGTTAGTAGCAATGGATGCGTTTCCTTTAACGAAGAACGGCAAACTGGACCGACACGCCCTGCCCGAACCCGACTTCCGTCCGTCAGAAGAATACATAGCCCCCCGAACGGCTGTGGAAGCAGCAGTGTGCCGCATCTGGGAGGAAGTATTGGGAGTGGAGAGAATAAGCATTAAGGATAACTTTTTCAGAATAGGAGGCAACTCTATGCTGGCCATAACGATCATCGCCCGGATCCAAAAAGCACTTTCTGTTGAACTCACTGTTAAAGAGCTGTTCTTGAATACAACGATTGATCTATTATCGATGCTGATACAAAAAAACATAGACGCGGAAAAACAATCACCAGGTCATTCATATGAAATACAACCGGAGAGTTTGTACGGTAATGAAAGTTTGTATGAAGCTCTGTACTCTCAAAATTGGAGATATTCGGAATATCTGGCGGGATCGTATAGTCCCATGAATTTAATAATTAAAAAAGAGTTCGCCCATGTCGATGAAAAAGCGATGTCCATGGCAGTAGATAGTTTGGTGGCAAGACATGAAAGCCTCAGAACATTGTTCTTACGCCGCGACGGAAAAACGATGCAAAAAATATGTTCTGAAAAAGAGTTTGCTTCAAGCTTGTCCCTGGAAGATGTTTGTGCCTATGAAAATAAAATGGATCGAATTATAGCAATGATCAATGAACTGGTGACTTACCGTTTCGATTTTCAAAACGAACAATCTTTCAAATGTAAATTAATAAAGTATGACACTGGCAGATATGTGTTTATTTTTGTGATCGATCACATCATCAGCGATGCGCAGTCGACGGTGATAATCGAACAGGAGTTGTTGAGTCTGTATAATGCTTATTGTCAAGGGTTAGACAACCCGCTCGCCCCGATAAAAGTGCAGCTGAAAGATTACTCGTATTATCATAATCAGCATTATAAAGGGGATAAATTAGCCGGAAGTCAGTTGTATTTCAGAACACTTTTTAAAGATGTTCCGCCAAAACTGAGATTGAAACCGACCATTTTTTTGGATGGTGAAGCGCTTCATGCGGAACTAAATGCGTCTGACGTTTCTGTAATTCCGGCAAATTCAAAGGGGAGAGGATACGTGTTTTCGGTATCAAAAGAGGTTTTAGAAGAAATGAAGTCGTTGGCATTTGAGCAAAACACCAGTTTTTTTAATCTCATCCTGGCGGCCTACTGCTTATTTCTGAACAGAATTAGTGGTCAGTTTGACTTCAGTATTCACTCCCCGATGTCTACCCGGAATAATGAAGATTATTCAAAAATAATCGGCTGGGTGACTGGAGAGCTGTTTTTAAGAGTGAAAATTAATGAAGACCACAATTATAAGGATTTATTACGCAGCACTCAGGATGTCATTGTGAATAGTTTGGATCATATTTATTATCAGGATGTCGTAAATCTATTAAACATTGAATGGGATCAATTAGTCACAGCCCAGCTTAATCTCATTAACGACATCAACAATCCTGATGCGACAAGTGCGGAGTTTGAGCCGGTTCATTACATTGCCGGACATGTGAGCTCCAGTATTAACTTCAATGTTGTCATACACGAAAATGGGATTTCATTTAACTGCACGTACAAATGTGCTGTTATTCATCCCGATCGGATTGCCGAGATCTGCGATATTTTCGTAAATGTTCTTAGGCTTGTACTTAAGTCTCCGGAACTTAAAATGAAATATTGGGCCACTACAAGCAGGTAGGAAGAGGAAAGTTATCATTAAGCATGATGATTTTCCAAAAGGAACATCGATTCGACATCGGCGGTGGAAATATTGAGCGCAACTGACCTTTGAAGCGCGCGTATTTGGACGATAAGTCTTTCCCTGCCCTTCGTTCTCAGGATTACCCCTTCTACTCCATTGAAAGGGCCATGGATGATCTTTACAGGCATTCCTTCATTTGTTAAGTCTTCAACATGGACGTCGTGGGTCCGGGATAAAATATGTTTCAGCGAATCGATGACCGTGTTGCTAATGATCGAGGCCTTGCCATCGAAAGACACATAGCGAAGGATCTCCTTGACGATAAAGGACTCATGACGTTCATTTTCAGATGCATAGACGAAGATGTAGTTGGGAAATAGCGGGATCAATAATTTCTTTTTTCTGTCGCTCCACTCTCTAACAACCTGGCGTAGTGGCAGATAAGAATGGATGCCGATCTTTTCGAGTTTGTTTTGAACTGCTTTTTCTGATTTGGGAAAGGTGTAAGCAACGTACCATTTTGGGTCTTTTTCCTTTAAGGTGCTTTCTGGGCTGACCTTTTGAGTTAATTGGGGCATGGGATAGGTGTCTCTGTTGTATTGAATGGTAAAAGTAGGCGGCAAGACTATTCGGCAAGGCTTCGCCAAGAGAAAGTCCCACTTTCTATGACAGCAATGTTAAATAGGATTCAGAAAATAACAGGTCGCGTGTGTTGAAAAAATGACGTCTATAAAAGTATTAATTGGAATTTTAAAAAACAAATAAAAATTGCATTAGAACAATGGATCGAAAATTGGGAACAGTAAAAGATTTATGTATCTTCAATCCGGTCTGAAATAGGGCATTTGTTTCCGTCTTTCGGTCTTGCGGAGGCGTTACGCCAGGATGGTCATGACATTACATATCTCATTATCCTGAAGTACCTGGATAATTTGTTTTCTTTGCCCAGGTTTCTTAAATTTAAAAAATGAAGAAAAACCCTTATACCTGGCTGCTTTTTTTTCTTGGCCTGTATGCGGCTTCAGTCCTGCTTCAAAGCATTATTAACCAGCTGCTCGGTTTTCAACTGTTCCTACTTGATAAGAAGTACTGGCTTGTCTTTTTTACAGGCGCTTTTTATACTGCATGCAACTTATGTTCTGCGTTAGTTTTTTATACGATGCTTGAATTTCAAAAGCTTGCCAATTATAGCCGGCCTCTGTTATTGCTGACTTTAGGCATATCTGCGCTGTACGGATTAAGTCTTATTCTTCTTCGGGCCAAGGGCAACCGCTGGCTTAAGGCAACCGGAGCTTTTATGCTTGTCATTGGGTTGATCTTCCTATCTGCTATTATTCGGTATATTGCTTTCTTCCGACTGCTATTCTTCCCTATACTGGGCGAATTGGAACTATCAAAAGACAAAAGAGTTGTCGCAGCTGTGTGAGCCGGGCGTCTTTGCAAATAGCAAGGGTATTTTACATTACCGGGTATTGAGGCCACTGGATTACGATGCCACCCGGAAATAGCACCGGAAGTAACAATGGTTTCTTGTTCACATGCGAATTCAAATTGTTGGTAAGTGAATCATTCAAAAATAAGATCGTGAGCAAAAAAATCAAAGTGTTGTTTTATAATAAGTTCTGGGGTATGGATTTACCCGATTACAACGCGATGGGTATCCCGGACTTTCATTTTTTTTATGAACATGAGCATATACAAGATGTAGATGTAGTGGTGTTCCATATACCCTCATTGGAAATCGGTCCGCAAGAGCTGAAGGCGTTTAAAAAGGAAGGGCAAATGTGGGTTTATTGGTCATTTGAGTGCGAATTGCATTATCCCGAATTCGAGCAGAACGAGATACGCAGTTTATTCGATATGAAAGTTACTTATAAGACGGATGCCGATATTCGTATCTCTTATCTGGCTCAGTATAGACTCTTTCCATGGCAACAAGAGGCGATTGAGAAAACTGGTTTTATCAATGCGTTTTTTTCCAGCAGTTGGGACAAGAGCGGGAGGTACAATTATTTAGGCGAGATCATGTCCTATGTTAACGTCGATTCGTATGGTAAGATAATGAACAATAGAGGACGGGAAGGGGGTGATCCCTATCCCGGATACGCTACTGTAGAAGCCATGCACTACAAGACTGCGGCCATTTCAAGGTATAAGTTTACGCTTGCTTTTGAAAATGCCATTTCGAAGGACTATGTAACGGAAAAGTTTTACCAGCCGTTGATCGCTGGCTCTGTTCCTGTGTACTTAGGTGCGCCAAATGTTGATGAATTTGCACCCGGAGATAACTGCTATATTAATGTAAATTCATTCTCATCTGCTAAGGAACTTGCTGAGTATTTGAAATTTTTGGACAGTCATGATGACTTGTATAGTGAGTTTCTGGCATGGAAGGGAAAGCCACTGAGGGTGGAATTTGAAAATGAATTGCGCTCATACGATGTATTTGAAAGATTCATAGCTATCGTCCGAAAAAAGTTTGCCAAATAATTTCAAAATCAGTCCATTATTAAAACATATACCTTATTATCATGGATAATGGAAAAGTTTATCTAAAACCGAATGTTGTTTTTGAACCTTTGGTTAACAGGTGGTACGCATGGAGTCATTTGATCGCTCCATCGACACTGGCAATGAATATTGTCGGAAGGCATTTGACAATATTTGAATCTTACCTTTCAAGTCCGGAGATACATGAGGAGGCTGTGCGAAATCCGAAAATGATGGGAGGGCCCTTTATGGACCTCGGTGGGGGAAGAGTGGAGGAAATAAAGGAATTGCAGAAGCAGACGATTGAAGCGGGAAGGGGATTGATACAATTCGCCAGAGCTGTAAAGGAATTGGATGCTCTATTGCAATCTGAAGCTAAGGGGTTCGGATTGGAAGCTATATATGAGAAAGTACCGGGGATCCTTAAAGGATATGTCGAACTTTATTATGATAGGAGCAATAATCCGAATTTCAGGTTTTTCGAGTCGTTGCTGTATAAAAGCGAATATTATAACAAGGATTCGCAAAGTATGGCATTTTGGATAACCAATAACGACCACAGGCCGTTTGTCCTTAGCACGCCCCGCCTGGATGAACCGGATGTTCTTCATTTGGGGATATCATTCGATGATCCTGGAATTGACGAGCTGGCCAAAATGAAGAGGGTGCCTCAATCGCTTGATCATATCAGGGGATTGCTCGGAGTGTCAAAGGCCCAGGAGCCGCTGTTTGAGACTTTTTTTACGGAAACGCCTCCACCTGCTTATGAAAGGTACACCGGTGACAAGATCCGGATGCGCTATTTCGGGCATGCCTGTATATTAATTGAAACAAAAGATATCAGCATTTTAGTTGACCCTTTGATCAGTTATTATGGTTATGATTCCGATATTGAACATTTTTCCGATGTGGATCTGCCCGATACCATTGATTATGTCTTAATTACGCACAATCATCAGGACCATATCCTGTTTGAAACACTATTGCCCCTGCGGCATAAGATTAAGAATATCATAATACCCCGAACGTGCAGCGGCAAATTGGAAGATCCCGATCTGAAACTGATGTTTGAGAATATCGGGTTTATGAATGTTATCACTGTAGGTGAAATGGAGGCCATCTGGTTTGGTGATGCAACGATAACAGGGATTCCGTTCACCGGTGAACATAGTGATTTGAATATTATGGCTAAAACCTGCTACCTGGTCCAGATCGGCGAATTCAAGTTGATGTTCCTGGCAGACTCCCGGATCGTTGAACCTTACTTGTATAAACACGTTCACCGGCAAATAGGGAATATCGATGTCCTCTTTGTCGGCATGGAATGCGACGGGGCTCCGCTTAGCTGGCTTTACGGACCTTTATTCACGAAAAAGATAATGAGAGATCAGGATAACAGCAGGAGATTGTCCGGATCGGACTGTGCAAGGGGAATGTCAGTGGTCAATATATTCGATCCGAAAGAAGTATATGTCTATGCCATGGGGCAGGAGCCGTGGGTGGAGTTTATCAGCAGCATAAAGTACACGGATGTATCCAATCCTATAATACAGTCGAATGAGCTGGTCAGGGCCTGCACGAAGCGGGGAATCGTTGCAGAACGCTTGTATGGCGAAAAAGAGCTTTTATATGAGCATGAAATGTCACGCCTTTAATATACCATGATCCCAGCGGGTTCACAGGACAAATTAATGATGCATACTCTTATCCTCAACGGTAAAATAAGGGCTGTAATCGGCAAGCCGCTTCAGCAGGTCTTTTCCATCTGCTATTATTTTTGCCGTTGCAGCTTCGCCGGCAGGCATGATGAAATACCCCTCCGGCCCCTTTCGATCACCTAGTACAGTATTACCCGAATTTATCAGCCAGGGCCCCTTCTGTGAATCCGGATCCGTGCCGGCATCCGAATCCGTTATATAAGGCGCGTAAAACATGTAATGCGGCATGTTCATCGTCTTCACCGTTTTATCGCCCGGCTTACCGGTATAAACCCGCATGATGGGGGCAAGCATATAGGAAATACCCCCTTTTACCGGAGCCGTGTATATCCTTTTATGGATACTGTTTACTATGGAATCCCGGATCTGCAGGGGCGTGAACTTTCCGGACGCCCGCATGGCCGCCACATCCCTGTACATCGGAAAGATCGTTCTTGCGCCTTCCGCATCATAGGCCATCGGCGCAAAAAGGTCCTTCCGGAATTCCGCCCATTCCCAATTCGTTCGGGCAACAAAGCAAATAAATCCGTTCGACCCTTTCTGTACGACGGAATAGCCTTTTGCGGGGTCCAAAAGATAAACAGTAGCCGTAGCGCGTAAATGAGGTGGCAGAGCGCTTAAGGCAAGTTCCTTTTCCAGGCTTGCAGGCATCTTATCAAGCTGCCAGCTCATAGCTTTTTGAGCCCGGCTACCGGCAGGCAGAAATAAAAAGCAGATGCCAGTCAGCAAGATCGCCTGGGACAACAACAGGTCCCGGAATTTCTTCGGCCAATTCGTTAAATAATGCATACAATACTTTTGTGAGAAACCAAATTACGAAGTACTGTGTTCTTCGAAAAGGGGCAAAGGCGTCATATCCAAGGGGCATTTGCGACATCAAATTACAGGACAACCGGGTGGTGTCAGGGCGCGGCGCGGATGCATGGGTTTAATATTTACCGACCTCACCTTTTACGGCACTGAAGATCTTTTGGGAATTGAAGCCCACCCCTTGTTTGAAGACCCAGATGATCTTTCTGATGTTTTGGATGTTTTGAGAAATATCTCCATCGATGACCAGCAGGTCGGCGGTCTTACCGACTTCGATGGAGCCGATCTTGTCTTCCAATCCCAGCGCCTTCGCACCATTGTAGGTCGCGATGCGTATCGCCTCTATCGGGGTGAACCCAGCCTGAGTAAGGAGTTCGATGGACTGCTGTGAGCCGTATCCTGCGAGGGTGGCGCCGCTGCCGGTAGGATCGGTGCCTACGGTCAACAGGCCGCCGGCATCCGAAAACATCTTTTCCATCTTCATTTCCTCCAGCATGGCTTTATTACCGTTGGAGTTGCGCATTTTGTTGTAGACGTTAAGGAACATATTGCGGGTGTCGGGCGCCATTGCCTCCAGTACTTCGGGGCGGATCGTTGTATCCAGGGTAGTCATGTTGTAGAGCACGGCCAGGGTGGACGTCACGATCACTTTTTTATCGACGAGGAATCGGATCAGGTCTTTTACTTTCGGCGAATCCGCGGATGCGATGGGGGCCGCACCTAGCGGACAGGCATTCTCCTTTTTATTGGGAACAAAATCCGTGGACACCGAAAAGCCATGTTCCAACTGGTCGATATGCATTTCGGCCGCCTCGCGGTAGGTGATGGAACATAAATGGCCCGTCACTTTCAGTCCTTTGGCATGGGCCTCGTCTATTGCAGCCTTTAGCGTTGCCTTATCCAGGTAATTATATGCTTTGAACGACGTACAGCCCTGGCTGGCCCAGAAGTCGACAAAGGCTTTTGCTTCCGCGGGTCCGCCCAATTCATGCATTTGGGGGAAGAAGGTACCTTTTCCTTCCAGGTACGGTGCGGTTACGTCCATTGCAGGTCCGAGGATCCTGCCCTGGTCGATGTCGCGTTTGAGGTTCAGGTCGGAATAGGGCTCAACGCTGCCGGCTGTCCGAACCGTTGTTGCGCCGCAGGCCAGGTATAGTTTGGGGAAAGTGACCGGCAATTGCTTGACGTGCAGGTAGCTGAAGTCGGCGGGGTAGCCGGCATAGTACATGTGTTCGTGCAGGAGGACGAATCCGGGCAGCAGGGATTTTCCGGTCAGGTCGATGACGGTGCTTCCGGCAGGAGCGGAAAGTTTATTGTTATCTGCTACGGCGGTTATCTTTCCGTTGCGGATGATCACCGTTTGGTCTTCCAGCACTTTGAGGTGTTTGACGTCGGCGAGCTTGCAGTGAATGAATGCGATGACCGCCGTATCGTAATCGATATATTTTTTTACCGCAGGTGAGAAGGAGGTTTGAGATATGCCGTGTAATCCGGCGAGCAGGCAGGATCCGGCAAGGAGCAATTTTTTCATATAGCGGTGGGGTTTAATTTTAAGATTTTATTTCCGCAACTATTCGGTTGCAAATATAGGCGCTCCGATCGGATCCCCAAATTTTTTTACAAAACACGGCGGGAAAGAATCGTAATCCCTTTTAACATTATGGATGGAGTGTGATCTTCCGGATACGGTTGTTCCATTGATCGCCTATGTACAGCGCTCCGGAGGGACCGATGGCAATGCCATCGGGGAAATTGAACTGTGCAACGGTATCCCTCCCGTCGGCAAAGCCTGCAACACCCGTGCCGGCCACCGTACTGACCACTCTGGCCGTTGTGATCTTGCGGATGCGGTGATTATTATTGTCCGCTACATATATATTTCCCGAAACATCTACGGCAAGAGCCGTGGGATAGTTAAACTTTGCGAGCAGACCTGTATTATTGGCAAAACCCTGATCGCCACTACCTGCCAGGGTGCTGACCACTCCTGCCGGCGTGACCTTGCGTATGCGGTGATTATTCGCATCGGCTACGAATACGTTGCCCAAAGTATCCACGGCAACTCCCGTGGGGTAATTAAACTGAGCAACGCTGTCCGCTCCGTCGGCAAACCCCGGCACACCGCTGCCGGCCAATGTACTGACGATCCCTCCGGGCATGATCTTACGGATACGGTTATTATCGGCATCCGCTACATACAAGATCCCTGCCGCATCTATTGCGATGCCGGTCGGCGCATTAAATCGCGCCTGCGTCCCGGTGCCATTGGCAAACAAGGGGATCCCATCGCCGGCCAGCGTATTGACATCACCCTGCGGGGTGATCCTGCGGATACGGTGATTTCGAAGATCTGCCACATAAACTATTCCGGCGGCATCTACTGCAACACCGGCGGGATGATTGAATCGTGCATGAGTGGCATCTCCGTCGGCAAAAGCGCTAATGGGCATACCGGCCAGCGTGGTAATCACCCCGGCCGGAGTGATCTTGCGGATGCGGTCATTATTCGCATCCGCCACATATAAGGTCCCGGCCGCATCCACTGCAATACCGGCGGGTAAGCCCAACTGGGATAAACTGCCATCGCCGGCCAGCGTGATGACGGAAGTGCCAGCGGTGGTATCCGGCGTTTCCGCATACATAAAATTCGCGGCTGAGCTGTCCGTGCCACCGGCTGTCCTTACCCGTATTTTACCGATACCCGCATCCGCGGGCACTTTTACCACGAGGCTGGCAGGGCTGGCCGATATGACGACTGCGGTCCTGCCATTAAATGTTACCTGGTTGTCCGTCACGGAGTTGGCGAAATGATCGCCGCCGATCGTAACGGATATATCTTTTGTTCCGCCAGCAGGGGTAAAGGAAGAAATATGTGGAGGGGGCAGATCGGGCTGGGGAGATTTATCGCTTTTACCACAGGATCCGGTCAACAGGACAGCGGAGACGGAAAGGATAAAGTGTATAGGAAAAGGTCGCATAATAAACAAGGATACAAAAATAAATTACTTGCGGGTATCCTTATCTGCTGAACGGAGCTTGAAATCTTCCCAACGGTATGACGTGCTATTTTTTATTACATTTATCGTCAAATTAAGCAATCGATGTCAAATACCATAAAGCGAAACCTGCTCTTGCTGACCATTTTCACCTGTTTCGCAGACTTATTAGTCACAGCACAAAAAATGGATTTCGAAGAATACGATCCTAAATCTACACTGGTCGTTGCCTCCCATACCGTTAGCCGGGCGAAATACCCATTTATCGACATCCACAATCATCAGTGGTCAATGCCGTCGCAGGACCTTAGTCAACTGGTCAGCGAGATGGATAAGCTGAATATGGCGATCATGAATAATTTGAGCGGGAGGGGCTACAGGAATGTCAACGGTTATTTCGACGTCCAGGATTCCACGTATCTTAAACGGGCGCAGTCCAATATCCGGGTACATTATCCGAACCGCTTTATTCAGTTCACCAACATTTCTTTTACACATTTTGGACAAAAGGGCTGGATCGAACATGCACTGGCGGAATTGGAGGCGGATGTCCGTAACGGGGCAAAAGGATTGAAGATATATAAAGACCTGGGCATGGAATTCAAAGATGAAAAGGAAAGAATAATTCCTGTTGATGACCCCCGGCTGGATGCTATATGGGAAAAATGCGGGGCACTGCACATCCCGGTACTCATCCATTCTGCCGACCCGGCTTCATTCTGGGATCCTATGGACAAATACAATGAGCGCTGGCTGGAACTGAAGACCCATCCCGACCGTAAGCGGAGTAACACTAATCCCGCTTCCTGGAAAACCATCATCGAAGAGCAGCATCATGTATTCAGGGCTCATCCGAATACCTTATTTATTGCTGCCCATTTCGGCTGGCTGGCCAACGATCTCGCCTCGCTGGGAAAATTGTTGGATGAATGCCCGAATGTATATGTCGAAATAGCGGCCATCATTGCCGAACTAGGCAGACAACCCAGACAGGCAAGGGATTTCTTTATGAAGTACCAGGACAGGATCCTTTTCGGAAAAGATTCCTGGGTGCCTTCGGAATATACGACCTATTTCAGGGTGTTGGAAACAGCAGACGAATATTTTCCTTATCATAAGAAATATCATGCCTTTTGGCGGATGTATGGGCTTGCCTTGCCCGATGAAGTGCTGAAAAAAGTGTATTATAAGAACGCTCTCCGCATCCTTCCCGCTCTGGACAAATCTTCTTTTCCCGAATAGCTTTATAGTTTGTCGCCAGGCAGCAAAGTGGGGCAATAAACCTTGCGGGGCTATCGTTCTTACAGCCTTAACCCCTTAAAAAGCACCCGATGAAAGCGTTATCGTTCATGGCTGTCATTTCTATTCTCTCTTATTCTACGTTTGCAGAGACAACTCCCAAGACTTCCAGTCATTCTCCCCGGATCTATATCATGATGAAACATGGTAAACTTATTGAAGTGAACAATGGTCATAAAAGGCCCGTCAAAAGCGACATTACCCTGATCAATGAATCGACCATCCACCCTGATGGGTCTATAGATGCCGGTAGTGGCGAGTCTAAAAAATTAAAAGAAGGCGAATACATTACGATGGACGGGAGAATTCGCAATTTAAGGAATATGGCGCATGCGGAAACAGCTTCGGGGATTGCCAGGTCTCACGCTAACGTCAGTATGAAGGAGAAAACTCAGGGAAGGTTCAAGGCCGATGGGCCCGAGACCAGCGCGGAAGGTTCCCTGACAGACGCTTCGATGATCTTCCATCTTACCCGAAAAGACGCTTTGGTAAAAACACACGCGCCGCTTACGATCTCCAGAAAGGCTGATGCCGCCTCGCCCAAACTTTTGCAATGGTGCTCCGGTAAAGAAAAGATCAGTAAAATTGCCTTTACAGTATATAAGCAGGGAGATAGCAGTAAGTTTAAGGTCGTTACTCTCGGCGATGCGGTCATATCAGGGATCAAGGTGACCAAACCCGGGAAGCTTGCCGGTGGAAGCCATACCGGTGAACTGGCAGAAGAAAAGGTTACGCTACGTTATAGGAATCTTTCTGTTGTCTATTACCAGGGGAGTAGTATCAGCGCCACTGACAACTGGACTGTCAAAAATAAATAAGCTCCCGCAAATCTGACGAGGGCTGATTGTGTTATCATTTATTTTAACGTAACATCCAGGTAAACAGAATGACGCCCGTATGTCTCATAAAATGGTTTAAAAACCGCATCGCCGATCGTGAATTGTAACTGCTGGGGATCACCTTTAATCGACTTGCTTATATCTTCAGCATCCAGGGTGACTTTACGCCATTCCTTTCTTGCTTCGGGCTCCTGAGCTGCCAGCAGTACCGGTCCGTAAAACAGACTGGCTATGTTTGGCTGATCCATCACCGGATCCAGGTGAAACTGGAAGGGCATTTTCAATTCTATAATATCGCCATCTTTCCAATTGCGGCTTATTTTCAGGTAGCTGCCCGGCTTAGCATGAAGCTCTTGTTCTTTGCCGTTGATCTTCACAAAGAATCCTTTGGTAGCCCAGCCTGGCACACGCACATTTATATCGAAATTTCCACCGCCCTTAATAGTAAGACGGGTTTGGTCGTCCTTTGGAAAATCTGTTGTCTGACCTATCGTAATTTTCCGTTCTGTCCATTCCAGTGTCGAGGGTATGTATAGATTCACATACAGCGCCTGGTCATCCGTACTTTTAAAATAAATTGAATTTTGCAGCTTGGTACTACTCTCCAATGCTGTGCCGTTGCAACAGGTAAAGCCTGTCATATCCGGATTGCCAAATTGTTTGATAGACCCTGGTCTGAGCGGTATGTGATAGGTATTGGCAGGTGTATTCTCGGCTACAGAAGCCAGGATATCGTTGTACAACGCACGCTCGTAATAGTCCATTAACTCTGCCCGCTGATCGAAGAGGAACAGGTCGCTGGTCAATTTCAGCATATTGTACGTGGCGCAGGTTTCGTTCTGCCCGCCGGCAGCAAAACCGTTCTCATACAATGTTCCAGGCTGACTGATAAAACATTCCGCATTGTTGGGATTACGTGCGCCTGCAACGCCTCCAATGCTGTACATATAATCATTGACGGCCTTATACCAGAAGTTGTCGGCTATTTTGTAGTATTCCGGATCATTGGAGTCGCGGTACACTTCCATACTCCCTATAATTTGAGGTATATGTTGATTGGCATGCAATCCACGGAAAATATCTACATTTTTGGCCAGCCCACCCGAATGTGCCGTATCGCCAAAGAACACCCTGATATTATCAAACAGGTGTGCCGTTCTCAGGTAATTCTGATTGCCTGTGATCCGGTACAGACGGGCCATTACCTCATTCATGCCTCCATATTCGCCGGCAATGTAGGTATTCCACATCTTTATAAGCGTGTCCGTCGGCACCTTGCGCAAGCGGGCATATACCCAATCACCCATGCCGGTAGCTATTGCAAGGGCTTTTTTATTACCGCTCACTTCATATACATCCAGCAGGCCGGCCAGGATCTTATGTAATGTATAATACGGCGCCCAGATCTGGGTCTTCTGCCCGCCGTACCTGGCTCCGTGTTCCAGCATGATAAACTGATCCGGAGGATAAGCGCTGATGAATCCTGTTCCCCAGTTCCAATAATCGTTACGGATGCCCTCATCGCTAAGGTCTGAACTATACGATGATCTTCCAGGGCCATATGGCACCGCCGCCGGATCGGACACATATGTACCGCCTGCTTCTTTTGCCTTTCCGGATAATTGTGATAACTCGTAGAGCGTATTGACCATATACTCCATTTTTTCGGAGAAACTGGCTTGAAGCGCTTTGTCATATCCCGTGCCGGCATAGGCTTGTGCAATCGCCGAAAGGTAGTGACCTGTAGCATGACCCCTTAATTTGGTGTCCTTGCTGTCCCAGACCCCCAAAGGCTGTGCTCCTTCAGGTTGTTTCTGGCCAAAAGCATGGCGGAACATATAGAGAAAGGAGTTAGGATCGGTTTTGGCTAATGTGTTTATAAACTTATCGCGATTTTCGATAAACTGGGTTTTGTGGCCATGAGAATCGGTTTTTAGAGACACCTGGTCCAAATGAAACAACGCCAGCTTTAACCCCGGCGTAGCTGATCTTTGGGACGCTTTTACTGTGACAAATGCCTTTGGTTGAAGATCGGTTCCTGCAACACGCCCCGTAATGGTATAGCGTCCGGGGGTAAGAACAGCGCTATTGTCGATAGCTTCAGGCCACAGCACGCGTACTTTTGGACCCTTATCTTTCATTTCATTCCTGTAAGTTCCCTGTACGTAGCTTGGTAGTCTTGGCAGATTTCCTACTTCTGTTCCCACCTCCACATCGGATACCTGGACTAAATACCTATTATAAAGCTGTGCCTCGGCCGGAGAAAAACGAGGAAGATCATCTTCAACGTGTCTGCCCGAGGTATTTACCGAACCTTCGTTGACGCCTCTGCCTTTCTGGGCATTGTTGTAGATTCCGGCAACCTGTCTGCTGCTCAGGGGAACACGGTAAATACGAAAATCGTGTATCATGGCATTCAGATAAGGATCGCCCGGCAATAGCGATCTTCCGATATAAAGCAGTTTTTCTGCTGGTTGCGCACCGAATACATCTGTTAACTCCTGTGGAATATCTTTTGCTTCGCCGGCAGGCTTACTATCGACATAGGTGATGATGGACTTTGAAGGAATATCTATCACTATGGCCAGATGAACCCATTTATTCGTTTCTATAGCGGGAGACACCGCTCCTTTATTATCTTTTTCTGCCGTTATTAGCGCTTGATAGCCTTCCTGGGTCTTTGTCCCGACAGGGGCCGCAAAAAAATGTTTGGCGGCATCCTTTCCGAAATCGAAAAAACGTTGGCCGGGTGTCTTCGAACGCAGGTATATCCATCCTGAAATACTGAGCGATTCTATATCTGTCAACGCTTCTCCCGGGATCGTAACGAAAGTATTGTTATCCCCGGACAGCGACAAAACCTTTCCAAACTGCTGGTCATTGACGAATTTGACTTCGGAGCCTTGAGATCTGGCGTGCAGATTATTTCGGGACCAGTCTTTCATATCTCCATTAAACACATAGCGGGCGATCATTCCTGTTTCACCGATGCCATCCAGTATCTGGTCTCCACTTTGTGCCTGAGCGGTGTTAACGCCGGGGGTCAAAACAGTAATGAGCAGGATGACACGAAAGAATACTTTGCGTATTTTCATTATATGATAATTCTCGATAAAACTAGGAAGAATACATGTGTTGGTGTAAGTGTATTTTAGCTAATGATCAAATTATATTAACCGTTATCCCAGGTGGTAGGATCGCTGCTTCATGGTTTTACAAACTTGACATAATCGATTACTCCGCTATTGCCATTCAACTGTACGATGTAGACGCCTGGCCGGAAAGCGGTTACATCAACAGCCATGGAATTATATCCTGAGTGAAGCATGTTACTCTGACTTTGCAGAACCTTACCATCGGTGCTGAAAATGCGCAGGTTGGCCAAGTCGGAGGTGGTGGAGCTATATGCCAATGTGAGCCGGCCGCCGAGAACGGGATTGGTGAGCAGCTGGAGCAATTGTTTTGGATTGTTTAATGCAACTGTCCTTATCTCGCTGTGCGTGCTAACCCCATCTATATCCACGCCGGCTAAGCGGTAATAATGCAAGCCGTTGGTTTCCGAGCCGGTGAGAAATTGGTACGTATAGATACCGGCCTGGCCGGTGGAAGCCACATCGCCGATATTCTTAAATTGGGTGCCGTCGGTGGATTCCTGCACGGTAAAGTGAACGGTATTGCTGCCGGGCCCTGTTTGCCAGCGCAAAAGCACCTTGTCATTGGCTGCTGTAGCGGAAAAACCGGTAAAATCCAGTGCCAATACGAAGGCGGTCGGAACAGTGGCTGTGATCAGAATATCGTCAACGCCAAAGTCGTTGCCAAGGCCGTTGGAAGTTGAATTATAAATGCTGAATACCGGCAACGAGATATTGGCGGCGGGTGTAAACGTCCAGGTCAGTTGTTGCCATCCCGTGGTAGAAGTAGGCGTGATAGCCGCGCCGACGCTCGTTCCGTTGATTTGCGGCACCAGGACCGAGGGATTGGTATTATCCGCGAGCCATACTTTAAAGGAGATGGTAAAGGTATTTCCGGCGATCATGGTGCCGTTGATAGTCGTCTGATACATGGCGCCTGCATAGCTAGGGCCGGTATTCGTTCCTTCGAATAGAAAATTTCCACTCCCCGACGCGCTGGTGATCACTGGAGAACAGCAGAACGAACCGCCGCATACGCTAGGGTCATTATTATTAAACGTAACGTAATTGGAGCAATTGGCATTGGTGTAGGAGGCGTTTGCCGTGTAGGGCTGGACGGTGCCATCGAAATTCTCGCTGAAGAAGGTGACCTGGCTATAACCCTCGTTGGGAGAAAAAAAAGAAATGGCGACCCCCGTCAGGGATAGACAATGTTTTATAAGGGTATATGTGCAATTCATAGCGGATTGGATGTAAATAAAATAAATGATTGCCAACGAAAGATAAATATTTGCTTGTAGAGATGCAAATTTGCGGCCTTTTTTGATGCGTTTTGTAGTTTTTTTTACTATTGGCGTGTAGTACTAACTTCAACAAAAAAGTCCGGAAAAAGCCTGTCTTTTATAAACAGGTTTTTCCGGACTTGCGGATATTCAGTCTTTGCGGTCTATTCCTTCAACTTAATGATCTTTTTCATTTCTACACGCCCGGTAGTGAGGTTCATCACTTTTAATATCCAAACGCCGGGTCTCACTCGGGCGACATCGAGGTTCAGCGATTGCACGGCGTTGGCGGCTGCGTAAAATTGCCGTGTCAGCACAGGGTAGCTGCCTTCCACGCTCCACAGGACGGCCTGTAAGCGGTCGCCGGCATGGGCATCCATCTGTATGTGCAGCTGATCACCCGTCACAGGATTGGGATATGCCGTAAAGGTCTTTTTATCCGTCTCAAAGTCTGTTGCGGTGGCGGTAAGTTCCGCACGGGTATTGGCGCCTGCGGCACAATCATGCAGGTATTCCCAGGGTTTACCGCTGCCTGTGTTGATATCGGGCTGGTTGTTTAGAGTATACCATTTGGCGCGATACAATTTGTTATTGTATACCGCCTCATCATTGGCCACATAAGCCACGGTTGTAGTCCAATCGGCAATGTTTGCACAGCTGGTGCCATTTGCGCTGTCAATCACCACGATGGTAACGACCGAAGAAGTATTGGTTGCGCCTGTGTTGTCGGTGGCAATGGCGGTGAGGCTATAAGTGCCTGCGGCTACACCGTTCCATATATAACTATAAGGCAGAGTTGTTGTTTCTCCCAAAAGGGTGCCGCCGTTATAGAAGTCTACTTTGGCTATGGAGCCGTTGGTGGTTGTCGCCGTTGCGGCAATCGTTATCTTGGCCCGTGCGGTAAATCGCTGTCCATTTGCCGGTGAGGTGATGCTTACGGCAAGAGCCTGGTTGGTAGACGCGGAACAGGCGCTCATGTATTCCCAGGGTTTGCCGGTGCCTGAGTTGATATCGGGCTGGTCACCTTTAGTCCACCATTTAGCGCGATATAACTTGTAATTGTAGACCGCCTGATTACCGGCTACATACGCCACTGTCGGATCCCAGCCGCCAATGCCGGCACAACTGCTGCCAGTGGTACTGGTAGTGTCGCTCACTACGATGGTGATGGCCGGGGACGTAGTGGCGGCTCCGTTGTTGTCGGTGGCTACCGCTGTGAGCGTATAGGTCCCTGCCGCCACATTGCCCCAGCTGTAGGTGTACGGAGAAACAGTGTCTTCAGATAATAGGGTGCTGCCATTATAGAAGTCGACTTTGGCCACGCTGCCATCCGCATCGGTTGCCGAGGCGGTGAGGGTCACCGAAGCGGGCGCTTTATAGGTGGTGTTGGCGGCTGGTGAAGTAAGGCTCACCACGGGTGGCGTGTTGGGTGGTGTGTTATTACCGGTGCTATCACCAAAGAAATAATTGTAATAGTTATTGGCGAATTCATTTCCGTTGGTGCTATCCCAATTGATCGACCAGGTCATGATACCGCGAAGGCCCGGGTATCCCGAGGTGTTCTGCAGTTTGTAAGAGCCGCCGAATGTCTTTGCTTTCATGAGGTAGTTCAAAGCCTGTTTTACGCCTGCGGGCGCCATGTAACCACCACCGGCTGCGGCTGCCACGGCTGGCAGGCCAAAAGCGACCTGGTCGGGGCGAAGGGCCGGGAAGCTAAGGCTGGTGCCGGCTACAGGAAATCCTTTGAGCAGCATTTCGGTCATAGATACAATAAAGTCGGGCGTAGCCTCGGAATAGATATTGTTGTCGAGACCTTTCACAGAACCCGTATTATAGTACTGCGTATGTATGAAGGTGAGCTGGTTGCGCAGCCCATAGATGAGGGGCAGATAGGCGCCAACCAAAGGTGAATAGCTGGAACCGTATGCCGTTTGCACGTAATAGGTTTCCGGCGCCATGGTCAGCCAGCATTTCCTGCCTTTGGCCTGCCGGTAAGCGATGATCTGTTTCACGGCGTCGATCATATTCACCACTTTGGCTGTTGTGGGGCTCATGAAGTTGTTATCGCCGTTGTCCATTTGCAGGGTAGGGGTGCCTTCGAGGTCAAGGTCGAACCCATCGAAGTTATAGGTGTCGAGTATCGATTCCATCGAAGCGATAAAGGCCTGTTTCTGAGCACTGGTATTAAGGGTCACCGTGCCGGTCGCGCCGCCTACGGAAATCAATACTTTTTTGCCCTGCGTCTGCAGGTATTGTATATCCGAGATAAAACTGGCATTGGTGGTATTGGCGGGCGCGAACTTCATGGTGGCGTAATCGGTATCGTTGAGGGCGAAAGCCACCTCCACCACATTGTATTTCGAATTGATATTACGCAAAGGGATATACGGCGGTGTCTGGCTGGTTGTTCCCCAGTTGTGCCAATAGCCAGTAATTACCTTGCCTGCTGAATCCGGGGTGGGAGTGCTGCCCGCAGCAAATACGGTATTGATCTTGTTGACGAGGGGCGAATGGGTATTAGGGCAGTAGATGAGACTGCCTTTGGCTGTCGTGCTGCTGGTCATATTGATCATATCGCCGAATACTTCCCAGACGATCACACCGGCGAGATTATTGTTGACGACGTATTGCGCCTTTTCCCCTACTGATCTTTCATTGTCATAGCTCAGGAAATATTTGTCTTTGGTCATATAGGGCACATGGGCTGCGCTGTCCCAATGATCGGTCCATCCGGACCCGGCGGCGGTGGCTTGCAAAATGTAGTCGTAATAGGGCATACCATCCCAGACGCCCGAGGCGAAGTTGGTAAAATCGGCGGATGTCTGGATCGGTCCGTCAGGCTGAATAGTTACCGACTTTTTAACGGTAGCGGCGTTCAGGGCGGCTGTGCCGTTGGTCACCACGCCTCTGCCGTAAAAAGGAACGCCAATGTTGACCTTGCTCATGTTGACTCCTAATGCACGAATACCCTTTACGGCAGCATCGATCGAAAAACCATTGAATTCCTCTCCGGGATAATCGTACAGGGGCGAGTTATGGCCGGCGATATTCGACCAGCCGCCGTTGAAGTCATAGGTCATGATATTATAATAATCCAGCGTATTGTTGAGCCTTGCCCAGTCAAAGCCTGCCAGTTTAGCCGGTACTGCCGAAAAACAGGCCGTGACGAGCTTGTTGCTGCCGATGGCCGAGCGTATGGCTTCAACCAATACCGCGAAATTGGTATAGTCGGCCTGGCTGTAATCTTCAATGTTCATGCCCGGATAACTGGGGTATTCCCAGTCGATGTCGATGCCATCAAAGCCCATGCTGATGAGTTTGTTACAGCCGTCTATGAACTTAGCACGTTTTACAGGGTCGGCGGCCACATCGGGATAGTGCTTGCACATGCTCCACCCGCCGATGGAAGCCATTGCTTTTACCCCTTTGTCATGGGCCAGCTGTATCAGGCCGGGTGCGACTCCCTGTACTCCTTTCAGCAGGTACAGGTCCCAGCTGCTGTACATGTCGGAGTCTAAGATCGGGGCCGGGGCCTGCACGGCGCCCACCTGGTAAATGTTCTTGTTGCGAAGATCGCCGCTATGCAAAGAGCCGTCAACGGCTACGCCGAAAAAGGCGAAGTTGAGAATGGTATACTGCGAATAGTCGACGTTCAGTTGGTTATACCCTCCCAGGGGAACAAGTCCGGATACGTTTTTCCAGGCGTCCCATTCGGTGATATAACCGATGACCTGTTTGTTATGCTGACTGGTTGTGGCAGGTACAGAAGGGCTTACCTGCGCCATGCTGTTTTGTAACAACAATAAAAAAATCCAATAAATGTGTTTCATAAGCTGGTTTAATATGAAAAAATAGTTTCCTGCACCGGGCGCTCCCCGGCGACTCTATTGAACAATTTCTACCCCGGACGTTTTTTGCCCCTCTTTGTTTGTTGCCCGGTAAAAAACGCCTCCTTTCGGTAAACGGGGGATCAGCACCCTTCCGGAAGGAGCAACGACATAGTGCATGTAAAGCCTGCCGTCAGGCAGGTACAGGTCCACCTGGGCTTCCGATCTGCCCAGGTTTTGAAGGATGACGGGTTCATTGTCTCCCACGGGATTGGGAATGATCCGGACGAATTTCCCGCTGTCGGCGCCGGTGCCGGGTCTATTGAAAGAAATGCCTGCTGCACTGTCCTTCATCGCTTTTGCGCGCGACGCCGTCTGCGACGGCAGACCGACATAAAACTGCCCCGCGGTGGTGTCGTTGCAGTCGCCGTTAAATGTAGCGGTGCCTGTGCCGGCGGACGTAACTGTTGCAGCGCTGCACTGCAGGGTCCAGGTGTTGCCGAAGGCGTTTGCATCGCGCATCAATAGCTGCGGATGTTTGGAGGTATCGGCCGGAGCGATGCCGGGGGCCTGGAGTTGAAGGGTCATCGGCGTGAAGCCCGTGTTCGTGCCCCAGTTGTGAATGATCCAATAGCCTCTACCGGCGCTGCCGTACCCGGCGGGCAGGCTGTCCGGCAGGCTGTTGAGGCGGCTCACCACCATTTCTCCGTTCGGGACGATGGGGCCGGGGAAATGCAGGGTTGCGCCTGTCCCGGTGAAGGTATAGTCGCCCGAGGTGGTGACATTTGGAATACGGAAACTGCTACCCGAAGCTACCGGGGCGGTAGAGGGGACGATGTTCATCGCAGGCACCGACGATGCATTCCCATTGCCCATGGCGTCATACAGCGTATAGGTATTGGTGTCGTATTGATTGAACTGGTAATAGCCGACCAGCCCGGCCTCGGAACCGGGCACGTTGGTCAGGTGCATTTTCTCTCTTATCTCTTGTTGACTGAGCACATAGTTGTAAAAGCATATCTCGTCTATCTGGCCCTTATAGTTTCCGCCCTGGTTGTACAGATCTGCGTTCACCATTACCGGTGCTTTTGTAAAATCGATGGGCGAGAAACTGGAAACCGAGAATGGCTGGACGGTCCAGGGGGTACCGCCATTGAGGTAAATGCTGACTGAAGTGGGCGTATAGGTCAGCGCAATGTGGTTCCACTGGTCATCATTGAGATTGATGGAGCTTGTTTTCCAATAGTAAATGGCGTTACCGCTGAAGGTGAGGTTCAGGTTGTCCCCATTGCCGGAATTATAGCTGAACCCGATACCGAAAAATGAATTGGGTGTATTGCAGGAGATCAGCTGCGATAAAGCAGGCTGCAAGCCATGGGGCTTCACCCACATGGTGATGGTGAACAAACTACTGTTGATGGGTACCGTCGAAAGCGGTATGACCGGGTTATCGTCGGGGGTGAGGTCCAGCATCCTGCCGGCAACGGTATCGGCTTTCGGTGCGCCGTTGTTTACGGATGGTATGTTGATAAACAGCTGTGTTTCGCGGGTGATCCCTGCCGGGTCGAATATCACACTGCCCGGCGTTCCCTGTACAGCAACGGCAGCGCTGTCAATGAACTTACCCCAGGTGAATCCGTCGCTGTTGACGGGCCGCGTAAATAGCCTGAACGCGGATGGAGTGTCTGCATTGGCGGCAGTAACGGCGATGGCGTTGTCCAGCTCTACAGCGCTGATGGGTGCAAAGGCGGTGTCCGCGCCATAATTATCCATGATCCAATAAGCGCCCGGCAGTACGGAGGACGCGGGGTATTGGTCAGGCAGTGTATTAAGCCGGCTCATCCATATATCGCCATTCGGGTAGGCGCCGGCGTTGGGAAAAGTAAGCGTTACGCCGGTGTTCTCAAAAGTATAAGTGCCGGGGCCGTTGACCGTTTGCAGGGCACTCACGCCTCCGCCCACCGGTGCGTTGGAAGTTATTTTACCCGATGCGGAGCGATCAAGATTAAACCTGCTGCCGTCTACCAGGTTAAAGCTCGACGTAGACGAGCTGTCGTTGAACTGGAAATAGCCGAGCAGCGAAGGGTCAAAGCTGCCCAGGTTGGGATTGGCCAGTTTCTCGCGCGTCAGGTGGCGCAGACTGTCTATTTCGTAGGTGTCGAGGGCGCGGTTCCAAACTGTCATTTCATCCATCGCTCCCATATAAAAGCCTTGTTGCACGATCGCATTGCCCAGCATGGTGTTCATGACGGGCGACATGCCCTGCGGGGTCGGGTTGGTAGATAGCTGATCGTTCAGGTATAAGGTGGCGCTGTCAGGGTGGATGACCATGGCCACGAACGACCACTGGTTGGGTTGCGCAAACAGTCCGCTATTCCAGGTATTCGAGCCGGTGGAGTTCCACACATATTCCAGTTGGTTGTCGTTGTCCTGGCTCAGGTAAAAATTACCCTGGTCCCAGCCCATGATGGCCGATTGCGAGGACTGCATTCCCCACGGCTTTATCCAACCGGTGATAGTGAAGGTATTGGTAGGGGACGCCTTTACAGGAGCATAGATAGTGGCCCAATCGTAGATATTGAGGGCCTTTCCCGGAACGGTATCAAAGGCCGGGCAACCGCTGGCCGATCCGCCCGCACAGGTGGGATAAGGCGGGAAGGTTACCAGCTGCACGCTGTCGATATTGGCGACGTTGTCCTGTTCTGTGCAGGCGATCCCCACGTATACGGTATCGTTGAAGGCGACATTATAGGTTCTATAGGGCATCCAGGTCGTTCCATCCGTAGAATAGAAAGAATTGACGCTTGTTCCCCGGCGTACCAGCCGCATCCACATCAACACATCGCCCGGCGTAGTGGAGACTATGGCGCCACTGTCAACGGAACGCCATTGGTCGTATATGCCACGCTTGTCCAGGCGGCTGAGGTAGACGAAGGCGGCGTTCGGCGATAGTGAGTTGCGCATCATAACGCCCGCACTATTATTGTGAATCGTGCCAAGGTCCTTCACACGGGCCGTGATCATACCGTTGCCTGCCAATGGCTGGTAGAGGAAGGGAAAAGCGTCATAGGCATCTCTGAGGCCCGGTGCGTTGCTGGTGATCTGATAATTTCCGGTATAGCCGGTATAACACAGCGTACTCGGGGTGGTCAGTAGCCCCGCCGGCGCGATGTCCGAAAAAGTCCACTGGGCTGGGGGATTCCCGGTACAACAATAGGCAGAGTCGTAGTAGATAAAATGTGGAATGGTCACCGTGTCGCTCCCCGTGGGAGTAGTGACGATTAGCGTTACCGGGTAGGTGCCGGGCGTGGTCGTGTAGCTGATTTTGGGGTTTGCCAGCGTCGAAGTCGCCGGCGACCCGCCGGGGAATTGCCAGGAAAAGCTGACCGTTCCGGGCGCATAGGCTGAGGCGTCATAAAACTGGATACTGTCGGGAATGTTGCAGCCAAAGGTCCGGGTGTCTGCTGCGATGCCTGCTTCCGCTATAGACGGCTCATACAGAGAAGACTCCCAGGCGCCCCGGGAACTTCCAAACCGGATCTTTCCCGCGGCAGGCACCACGTACAGGCGGCCCTGGATATAACCCATCATGGGCAGGGTATTGCCCAACTGTTGCCAGCTATCCATGGTATTATTCCGGTACCAGACGGTGGTGCCGGCAGCCGTAATGATGGATATATAAACGCCTCCGTCCGTGCCCCGCTGATACGCGATGCTGCTGACGGCCGCCGCCGGCAGGTTGGAGGTAGTGATATTCGTCCAGGTGTTGCCGCCGTCGGTGGAATGCAAGACCTTGGCCGTATTTTGTGCGTTGCCGTAGGCGGCCCATAGCTCCCCGGGTGTCTTACCCACCTCGATAGCCGTGATATTGGTTTGTCCGCCGCTGGTGGATGCGGGCGGCGTGATGTCGACCCAGGTAGCTCCGCTGTCGGAGGAGCGTTGGATGGTCGATTGGTTCAACAGGACATACATCGTGTTAGGGTCCCTGCGGGCTATCCGCATCATATTCACGGGTGACCCGAAAGTATGGAAGGGCGTCGCGGTGGACAGGTTGTCCGTGCTATGCACAACGATAGTATTGTTCGACACCTGGATGCCATAGATGTCACCGGTGAGGTAGGGATGAAACTCCAGGCTGCCCATGTCCGGAAGATGAGACACCGGGGAGGCCGTCACCGAACCGTCGGCATTCAGGTATCCTTTGTTGTCGTCTGTACCGCCCGTGTTGTAATACAGCCAACGATCATTATAGGGGTTCACTGTACAGCCTCCGGCATCGGCTCCTCCTATCATCAGCCAACCTCCTGTACCGGCGTGCCTTCTTACAAAGGCCTCGTTATGGTCCAGGCCGGTGAGACAGATATCGCTCTTCCGCGAAGAAGAAAAACCCCACATATCCATGGAGTTGATCCCGAAGCCAGTGCCTGTAATGGTAGCTCCTGTGTCGAGGGACAACGCCAGGCCACCGTCACTCCCGACAAGGACAACGTTGCCAACGGCGCTGATGTCCCGGATATCCGGATGGAGATAATTACATACACCCGACGCCAGGCTGGAAGGCGGGTTGAAGGTAGCGCCTCCATCCGTGGATCTTTGGAAACCGTCCACGCTGGTACTGTACACGCCATACTGCCCCTGGTAGAGCGTATTTTCATTGGTCCAGTCGATGGCGAACCCCTCCGGGTAGGTGTTGATGGGGCTGTTGTCCAGTAGTGTACCGGAGGAAGAAAATTTATAGTAGGGCTTGTTGGTAGCAAATTGTTCGTATACGAAGAACCTGGAAGGACTGGACGGGATCGTCTTCAGGCACAGGGTAGTGCTGGCGCCCCATGAGGCATTTAAAAGCATGTTCAGGTTGGCGAGTAAAGAAAAGGTTGTGCCGCCATCGGTAGACTGGTAGATACAGGCCTGGTTGCTGCTGTTCCAGACGCCGAGGTAGTAATGGCCGGGGGTGCTGTAGTCGGCCTCCAGTCCGAAGAAGTTATACGTCCGGTCGTTGAGGCCGAACGCCGTGTTGATATTGTATTGGGAGGTGTAGGTATGGTTCCTGCCACCGCCGCTGTTGTCGAAGACCATCGTCCAGGTAGTGCCTGCGTCGGTACTCCGGTAGACCTTTTGGCCATAGGTGCTCAGCATCGTGGTTTGATCAGTGACAGCCTGGGAAATATAATAAGGCCGGAGGTTGGAGCTATCGCGGTGCAGCGTCGGGCACAAGGTCCAGTTGAGGCCACCATTCACGGACTTCAGCAGACCCGCTTCCGTAGCTGCAAATACCAGGCTGCTGTTCAGCGGATTGGCCTTGATCTGTCCATAGTAGTAGTCGCGGTTGGCGTAAGTGTTGGTGCCGTTGGCAAAGCTGCCGTCCGTCAGTTGCCAGGTACTCCCCTGGTCGGTACTCACCCAAAGCCCCCCGTATGAAAAACCGGCAAACAGGTTTTGTGTATTATAAGGGTTCACGTACACCCTGTCACAAAACCCGCCGGTGACCGTGTTGTTATTATCACACTCCGTGTGCGACATATTCGTGGGACCGATCATCGTCCATGTCCCGAATGCGCCATCCGGCCCGGATGTCAACCCTGCCTTCCCGGTGACCGCGCTGCCTGCCCGGCCGGCTGCGGGTATGGGTAAGGCATATCCACGCCGGTCCATATACAGACGCGCTTGTCCTACCCAGCTCTCGAAGCGCTCCTTCGCCGAGCTTTCTCTATCGGGGTGCGTCCGGAAATATTTTCCAAAGGCAACTTCGGCCTTTTTGATGTTGGGCCGTCGCCTCATCATTTCCTTATACCAGCTGCTATGGGTATTGGCGTATAGATTCTTTTTTTCGTTAGACTGTTCTTCGCGTTCATGTTCCTCTTTGGAATCGCGCTTTTCTTCGCGATCGTGTTTCTCAATCCTCGACGTGTCTTCTTTTTCCGATGGGCGGTTTTGGGCCTGGACACTCACACAGAGAAAGAGCGTGAGCAGCAAAAAAATGTTTTTCATAAGATCCGTATACTATTTGATGATGCATCCAGAGAATTCATTTTTCAGTCAAGGCCCAATGGGACCAGGATCCTGACGGACACGTTGCGCCCCATATTGAATACGCCCACTCTGCCGGTGGTATAGTTCACCGGAGCGTATTTGAAGCGGCTCATATAATCCATATAGCCGGTATTGAACAGATTGTCGCACTGAACAAATACCTGCACGGCCTTGCGCCCATTGGATAGGATATCGCCGCCGAAGCCGGCGTTGAACAGGGCATAGCCATTCGTGGCCGCGCGGCTGGCCGCATATTCGTAGGGGGTGACGGCGGTATTCAGGCCATTGTATATGGCGGATTGCAGATATACTTTGTTCTGGCGGAAACAATCCAGTATGCCGGCCTTGATGTACAAATTTTTTAGCCGGTGGCCTGGGGGCGGGATGAGGAACCTGACCTCTGCAGTGATCCTGGCGGGCGGTACGAAGGGCAGGTATTTTACCGAGTCGGGCGTATGCAGCAGGCTGCCATATACCATGCTGACCCCGGAGTTGAGGGATAGCCAGGGTATCGTTGAAGGATGAACCGTCACGCTCAGCTCGCCTCCATACAGCTGAGCCTTGCCCTGGGTGAATTTATAGACCGGGGCTTCGCCCAGCCCGGCCGCGTTGAGGGAATTGTTGATGGAATCGCCTCCGGATACGCTTTGCAGACCCTTGGCGTAGATGAAGTCGTGGATGTTATTGTTGAACAGGTCGAGCTCGAACTGTATATCCTTGCTGTGCAGGCCAAAGGCAAGGTCTTCCTCCAGGCTGGTTTCGGGCCTGAGCGAAGGGTCGCCGATCTCATAGACCACTGTGCCGTCATGGACGCCATTGGCTCCGCACTCCGCTACATTGGGAGCTCTCCAGCCCCGGGCTATGTTCCCCTTGATATAGAAATTCTTTCCGAGGTCGTACGTGGCGCCGGCGTTGAACGAGATGCCGTTGAATTGGGACCTGAAGCCCTGGAATTCATGGAAGGCATCGGGCGCGTCAGAGGCGACGGGAGCCTGGGTCGTCGAGTCCACCCAATGGTCCGTTCCATGGAAGGTCCTTGTATCATACCTCAATCCTCCGCTCAGGTTGACTTTTCCCAATTTCTGATTGACGATGACAAATCCGCCCACCTGGAAGAAATGATAGTTGGGGATGAGCATCAGCGTCCCCAGGCTTTTTGAAGACTGCCAGGCTCCATTGATCCCGGTGGAATATGAAAAATCGTTTGTCTGTGGGGAGACATACCTTAGGTCATAGGTGTACCCGTTGGAGGAATAGTAGATATTCGGGGTGTTGGGTATGGTAGGATCATTGCTCTCCTGGCGCTGGTTCTTTTGCCAGGAGAACAGACCGGTGATCCTTCCGCTGCCTGCCGCTATGCTGTTGTCCCAGACCAGTTTGGTATGCCTGATGCGTTGATTGATGGTAAAGGGCGTATAGGATCGTTCTTCCTGCCGGGTAGGGAGCTCATAGGTGGGTTCCCCGCTGTTCAGGTCAGGGTAAGACACCTGTCTTTCCATCTTACCGGTGGCCGAATCCCGGGTCCCATCGACGATGCCGGTGTGCATTTCGAAGTAACTTGCGTGCAGCTGGGTATATCCCCATTTGCGATGAAGTCCCAGGGTGCCGTCCGTGTTGAAATTACTGAAGGCGGAATTCAGGACATACCCGTCATAGGGGTTCCGGTAGGCGTGGGCCATGATATTGTCTATGCGGGCGCTCCAGGCAATTCCATTCTTAGTGCCGGCCAGCCAGGCCATATTATTGATCAGCCCGTTATTGGTCTGGTAGTTGAACAGGAGGTTTCCTTTCGACTGGCCTTCGGGGAGGGGTTGTTCCGGGATAAGGTTGATCACCCCCGCGATCGCGTCCGAACCATAGGCCAGTGAAGCCGGGCCTTTGAGGATCTCATACCGGCCCACCGCATCGGGGTCCGCCTCGATGCCGAATTCATCGAACCACACCTGGTCCAGCTGTTCGACACCGTCGTTGATGGTCAATACGCGGTTGTATCCCAGTCCCCTGATGACTGGTTTAGATATGCTTTGCCCGCTCGTCATGGCGGATACGCCGGGTACTTTTGATATGGCGTCGATGACATTGGTCGACGTATTTTCCTGCAGATCCTTACTGCCGACGCTCACCACCGAAAAAGGGCTGTTCAGCGGGTCCGTTGCGGAACTGACGCCGGTGACGGTGACTTCACTCAGTCCGGAAGGGGAGGGGGCCAGGGTATAGTCGGCTTGAACGACTCCCTGGATATTGAGCATTCTCAGCTGCCGGCCATATCCTACCAGGCTTGTTTCCACGAGATAGCTGCCGGCCGGAATATTCCTGAGATGATAGGTCCCCAGGGAGTCCGACAAGGTGCCTACCCTGAGATCGGGTATATATACTACGGCTCCCTGTAAATGTCTGCCTGTCTGTTCTTCATTGATCACGCCTTTTAATTCCTGTTGTGCATGGGTAAGGGCCGGTACGATCAGGAGGAGGATAAGGGTTGTCTGGGAAAATCTCATGTTTCGTGTCTTTTGCTTTTAAGTTTATTGGATCTATTGGACAATTTTTTAGGCTCTATTGAACGATTTCTACACCGGACGCCTTTTGACCGTCTTTGTTTGTTGCCCGGTAAAAAACATATCCTTTTGGCAAATGCGGGATCAGCACAGTTCCGGAAGGAGCAACGACATAGTGTCTGTAATGTCTGCCGTCTGGCAGGTACAGATCGACGGTAGCTTCCGACCTGCCCAGATTTTGAAGGACGGCGGGCTCATCATCTTTTACGGGATTGGGTATGATCCGGACGAATTTCCCGCTGTCGGCACCGGACTCCAGCATATTGGAAGAAATGCGTGTTGCGCTGTCATCGGCGTTCACAAGCGAGGTTGTTGATGCCAGGTCGACATAGAACTGCCCCACGGTGGTCCCGTTACAGCCGTTGTTAAACGTTGCGGTATCCGGGCTGGCGGGCGTGGCAGATGTTGCTCTGCACTGTAGGGCCCAGGTGTTGAGGAATGCGTTTGGATCGCGCATCCACAACCGGGGAACGGTAGTCGATGACGTATTGGAATTGATGCCGGGCACCGAGAATTGAAGGTTCGTCATCGGCGTGAAGCTCGTGTTCGTGCCCCAGTTGTGAATGACCCAATACTGTTTACCGGGGATGCCGAGCCCGGCGGGCAGGCTGTCCGGCAGGCTGTTGAGCCGGCTCACCACCATCTCGCCGTTGGGGACGATCGGACCCGGGAAATGCAGGGTTACTCCTGTCCCCGTGAATGTATAGTCGCCGGGCGCGGTGACATTGGGGATCCGGAAACTTTTGCCCGATGCCACCGGGGCAGTAGACGGAGTGATGTTGGCCGCAGCCACCCGCGACGGGGTTCCGTTGCCCATGGCATCGTATAGGGTGTCGGTGACGGGATTGTACTGGTTGAACTGATAATACCCCACCAGCCCGGCCTCTGCGCCGGGCACCTTAGTCAGGTGCATTTTCTCTCTTATCTCCTGCTGGCTGAGAGGATAGTTGTAGAAACAGATCTCATCGATGTAGCCTTTATAGTTGCCATACTGATGGTGGTTATCCGCGTTGACGGTGACGGGCGCCTTTGAAAGATCGATGGGCGGGAAGCCGGAAGGGGTAGTACTCGAGGCTTTCGGGAAGGTCCAGGGCGTCCCGCCGTCGAGATAAAGGCTCACCGAATCGGGGGTATAGGTGAGGGCAATGTGGTTCCATCGGGTGGAGTCGAGGGTGAGATTGCTGTATTGCTGGTAAGGAATGGAAGTACTGGTGAAGGTGAGCTTCAGATTGTACTTATACCCCGGGAAGCCGAACCCAATACCGAACAAGGAGTTCGGGGCATCGGCGGAGAGCATCTCGGAGAAGACCCACTGGGCACCCTGGGGCTTCGCCCACAACATGATGGTGAACCTGTTGCTGTTGAGGGGTATGGGCGACAGGGAGATCACGGGATCTCCGGAAGGGGTGAGATCGAGCATTTTGCCGGCCACCGTATCGGCTTGTACGGCAGATGTGCTGTCGTTGACGAACAGCTGTCCTTCACCGGTGATGCCCGGGGTGCTGAACGTTACCGTGTCCGGGGTTGCCGATGCGACAGCGGTAGCGCCGCCCAGCAGGGCCCAGGTGTTGGTTAACGCGTTTGCACCGCGCATCCATAGACGTGGATGCCATACGGTATCCGCAGGGTTGATGCCGGGCGCTGAGAGCTGAAGGCTTGTCACCGGCGTGAAGCTGGCGTTCGTGCCCCAGTTGTGAATGACCCAATACGGGGGGGCAAAGTTCCTGTAGCGGGCGGGCAGGCTGTCCGGCAGACTGTTGAGCCGGCTTACCACCATCTCGCCATTCGGGACGACGGGACCCGGGAAATGCAGGGTTACCCCCGTCCCCGTGAACAGATAATCGCCGGGGGCGGTGACATTGGCAATCCGGAAACTGGTACCCGAAGCCACCGGGGCGGTGGAAGGGGCGATGTTCACCGCAGCGACCGACGATGCCGACGATGCGGTTCCGTTGCCCATGGCATCGTACAGCGTGCCGGTGCCGGCATTGTACTGGTTGAACTGGTAATACCCCACCAGTCCGGTCTCTGTACCCGGCACTTTGGTTAGGTGCATTTTCTCCCTTATCTGCTGCTGGCTTAGCGCATAGTTGTAGAAGCACACCTCATCGACGTGGCCTTTATAGTTACCACCCTGGGAATGGATATCCGCGTTCAGGGCGACCGAGGCCTCCGTAAGATCGATGGCCGGAAATCCGGAAGGCGTGGAACTGGAGGCTTTTGGGAAGGTCCAGGGCGTGCCGCCGTTGAGGTAGAGGCTCACCGAATCGGGTGTATAGGTGAGGGCAATGTGGTTCCATCGGGTGGAGTCCAGAACGAGATTGCTATACCGGTTATAAGGAATGGAGTTACTGGTGAAGGTGAGGTTCAGATTGGGTTGATATCCCAGGTAGGCGAACCCAATGCCGAAATAGGAGTTGGGGATATTGGTGGAGAGTATCTGGGTGAAAGCCTTCTGAAGGCCCTGGGGTTTTGCCCAGAACGTGACGGTGAACGTGTTGCTGTTGATGGGGATGGGCGATAGGTAGATCACGGGATTGCCGGAAGGGGTGAGATCGAGCATTCTGCCGGCCACCGTATCGGTTTGCAATGTTGAACAAAGGGTAGAGTCGTAGTATACAAAATTTTGGACGGTGGCTGTGTCGCTGCCCGCGGGTGTCGTGACGATGAGGGTTACCGGGTAAGTACCAGGAGTGGAGTAGAGGACTTTGGGGTTCTGCAACGTCGACGTCGCCGGCGATCCGCCGGGGAATTGCCAGGAGTAACTGACCGTTCCGGGTGCATAGGCCGATGCATCATAGAACTGGATGCTGTCGGCGGGGTTGCAGCCAACCCTTCGCGAATCGGCGGCAATGCCGGCTTCTGGTAAAGAGGACTCATACAAGGGCGACTCCCAGGCGCCCCGCGAACCGCCAAACCTTATCTTGCCCGCGGCAGGCACCACAAACAGCCGGCCCCGGATATAGCCCATCAAGGGCAAGGTATTGCCCAGCTGCTGCCAGTCGGTCATGGTATTGTTGCGGTACCAGATGGTCGTGCTCGCACCGGTGATAATGGATATATATACTCCCCCGTTGGTACCCCGCTGGTAGTCGATGGTGCCGACGGCCGCGGTCGGAAGGGTGGCTGTGGTCATATTCGTCCAGGTGTTGCCGCCGTCGGTGGAATGGAGCACCTTCGCGCTATTTTGCGCGTTGCCATAGGCCGCCCATAGTTCCCCGGGGGTCTTACCCACATCGATGGCCGTGATATTGGTTTGTCCCGCACTGACAGTGGCGGATGGGGTAATGTCAACCCAGGTGGCTCCGCTGTCGGTGGAGCGTTGGATGTTCAGCTGGTTCAACAATACATACATGGTTCGTGGGTTCCTGCGGGCTATGCGGATCATATTCACCGCTGCAGTAAAGGTATGGAAGGACGTCGCCGTAGACAGGTTGTCCGTGCTGTGGACAAGAATGGTATTGTCGGAACCCTGGATGCCATAGATGTCACCCGTGAGGTAGGGATGAAACTCGAGGCTGCCAAGATCGGGCAGCGGGGACACGGTGTACTCCGCCAGGGAGCCATTGGCATTGAGGTGTCCCTTGTTTATAAAACCAAAATTCGAATTATAATACAGCCAGCTGTCATTATACGGGTTTACTGTACAGACCAGGGCATCGGCCCCTTTGGGCACACTGAACCAGCCGCCGGCAGCGGCATTCTTTCTTATATAGGTGTAGTTGTGGTCCAGTCCGGCGACACAGATATCGCCCTTCCGCGAGGAGGAAAACCCACCCATATCCGTAGCCATGGTCCCGAAACCGGTGCCCGTAATGGTAGCTCCCGAATCGATGGACAGTCCCAGGCCCCCGTCATCCGCTATGAGGACGACGTTGCCAACGGCGCTGATGCCTCGGATATCCGGGTGGAGAAAATTGCAGGTACCCGATGCCGTGCTGGCAGGCGGGTTGAAGGTAGTGCCTTGATTGGTCGATCGCTGAAAACCGCTCCACTTATTACTGGTTACGCCATAGGTACCCTGGTACAGCGTATTTTCATTGGTGAAATCGATGTCGAATGCCTCCGTATAGGTGTTGATGGTATTGCTGTCCAGCAGTGTCCCGGCGGAGGTAAACTTATAGTAAGGCGGGTTGGTAATAAATTGTTGATAGACGAAAAATTTGGAGGGGCTGGATGGAATGGTCTTCAGGCAAAGCGTAGTGCCGTCGTCCCAGGCGGAATTCAAACGGGTGTTGAGGTTTATCAGTAAGGAAAACGTTGCGCCGCCATCGGTGGACTGGTAGATACAGGCCTGGTCGTCGCTGTTCCAGACGCCCAGGTAATAATGACCGGGAGTGCTATAGTCTGCTTCGAGTCCAAAGAAGTTATAGGTCCTGTCATTGAGGCCGAAGGGGGTGTCGAAGTTGTATTGGGAGGTGAAGGTATGGTTGCTGCCGCCGCCGCTGTTGTCGAAAACCACCGTCCAGGTATTACCGGCGTCGGTACTACGATACACCATTTGGCCAAAGGTGCTGAGGATAGTGGTTTGATCGTTCACGGCCTGGGAAAGGTAATAAGGCCGGTTGTCGGGCGAACTGCCGCGGTTGAGGGTCGTGCATAACGTCCAGTTGACCCCGCCATTGACGGACTTGAGCAGACCCGCTTCCGTAGCCGCAAATACCTGATTGCTGTTGAGGGGATTGGCCTTGATCTGTCCATAATAGTAGTCGCGGTTGGCGTAGGTGTTGGTACCGTTGGCAAAGCTGGCGTCCGTGAGTTGCCAGGTACTGCCCCGGTCGGTACTGACCCACAACCCGCCGTAGGAAAAACCGGCAAACAGGTTGTTGGTATTGTAGGGGTTCACGTACACCCGGTCGCAATACCCGCCGGTTACCAGGTTGTTATTGCTGCATTGATCAAGCGGCATATTCATGGGCCCGATCATGGTCCACGATCCGAGTGTATTGTTCGTTGAGGAAGTCAGTCCTGCCACCCCGGTAACCGTGCTGGCCGATCGTGCAGCGGTGGGTCTGGGTAAGGCATATCCGCGTTTGTCCATATAGAGACGCGCCTGCTCCACCCAGCTTTCGAAGCGTTGCTTCAGGGAGCTTGCTTTATCGGGATGTGCCTGGAAATACCGGTGGAATGCTTTTTCGGCCTTCTTTATGTTGGGCCGTTTCTTTATCATTTCTTTATACCAACTGCTGTGGGTGTTGGCGTATACATTCTTTTCCTTCGAATGTTCTATGCGTTCCTCTTCGTCTACTTCGGGATCGTGTTTTCCGACACGTGCCGTATCGTCTTTTTCTGGTTTGTGGTTTTGCGCCTGGATCTCCATACAGAGAAGGAGTGTCAGCGGCAGAAGAATGTATCTCATAAGACCTGGTTAGTGGTTGTGAAGACATTAAAAGCAAAAGTAAAGTGAATCATTCGCCTGCCATTGCGCGTGATTTATCTTCTGTTGCCGGTAAGAAATAAGTTGCTGGTGTGGTAAGGGGAAAAATCTTTCATTATCCAATATCTTTGCTTATACTATCTTTCAAAATGCAGCATCAAGAATTTGAATCTCCGGAAGAGCTACGGGATACCATAAAGTGTTTTTGGTACGACAGGAGAGACTTCGGAGAACAACAATCGGGTTTTGAGGTACTGCCTGATGGCTACGCTGAAATTATTTTTCATTTCGGAAGCGTCTGTAGCATTTCTTATAATGGAGACTTGCAGTCATTGCCATCACCGTTCATGGTGGGACTGCTCAATCAGCCCGTTATGTTTTACTCGAAAAATCATTTAGAGATCATTGGTGTCAGGTGTTTTCCCTGGACTGTGTTCGATCTGCTCGGACTGCCGTCCGGTAAAGGCGGAGTGCGCATATTTGAACATCCTATCGCGCAGCTTCAATCCACGTTGAATAAGTCGATCCATGCCGGCAGGATAGATGAAGCGCTGGCTGAGGTAAAACAGTATTTCCTGAATGCACGGTCCGGGGTTGCTGTTGACACTATGCTATTTAAAGCAGGAGTGGCTATGAGAGAGGCAAAGGGTACCATGCCGGTAAGCGAGGTGGCGGCGGCGGCTCATGCTACTGTTCGTACACTGGAAAGAAACTTTAAGCAATCTTCCGGCCATACTGTTAAAGACGTGTCCGGCCTGATACGTTTTGAACAGGTGCGAAACCAATTATGGCTATACCCGGAAGTCAGCATTGCCGGCCTGGCTCATGAGCTGGGCTATACAGACCAGGCCCACCTAAGCAGGGAATTCAAACGCTACAGTGGTACCACGCCGGCGGCATTCGCGCGAAAGGCAAAAAAAAGGAAACAGGCTGTAAGCAACGATTTTGTCGCATTTATACAAGCCTGACTTTGACGCATTCGCGAATTTTGTGTTTCAATCATTCTATATGAAAGCTACACTTCACGATGTGATCATTTCAGGGGCAGGGCCTGTAGGTCTGTTCCTCGCCTGTGAACTGGCCCTGGCCAAATGTTCAGTATTAATATTGGAAAAGGCGGAGGATCCGCATTCGCCATTGAAGCAACTTCCTTTCGGGATACGGGGTCTCTCGGCGCCTACTATTGAAGCGTTTTACCGCCGTGGGTTGCTAAAAGAACTTGAGCTGCACAAACGTCTTAAAAATCCCCACCAAAATGCCAAAGAGGGGGCTCGTCGCCAGGCAGGGCATTTCGCCGGCATTCCATTTCATGACGGCGATATTGACAGATCTCAATGGAAGTATCGTCTGCCAGGCTCCACCGACGCCAGTTTAATTTCTGAAATGGAAGAGCTTGAAACGGTGCTGGCCCGACGGGCGAAAACCCTGGGCGTAGAGATCAGGCGCGGGCTTGCCATTACTGACTTTCATCAAACGGAGGACGGTGTAACCGTCCATTCCGATGACCAATCTTTTAAAGGTAAATGGCTCGTGGGTTGCGATGGAAGCCGAAGTGCAGTTCGGAAGACGGGCGGTTTTGAATTCGCCGGTACGGAGCCGGAATTTACCGGCTACTCTACTCAGGTTGACATTGCCGACCCCGGGAAGCTCAGTCCGGGCCGAAACGTGACACCAACAGGCATGTATCTCCAATCCCAGCCAGGTTACGTGATAATACAGGATTTTGATGGTGGAGCATTTCATAATGCAGGAAAGCCAATCACGCTTGAACACGTGCAGGAGGTGCTACGCCGCATCTCGAACACCGATGTTACTATCAGTGCCCTGCATATCGCAACCACCTGGACCGACCGGGCACGGCAGACCACCACCTACCGCAATGGACGAGTGCTATTGGCCGGCGATGCTGCGCACATTCACGCGCCGTTGGGCGGTCAGGGGCTTAACCTTGGGCTGGGTGATGCCATGAACCTGGGCTGGAAGCTCGCCGCCACCATCCAGGACAAAGCGCCGGAAGGCTTGCTGGACAGTTATAATACCGAACGGCACCCAATTGGTGCACAGGTTCTGGATTGGTCACGCGCCCAGGTGGCTATCATGGGACCAGACCCGCATGCCCGTGCGCTAAACGCAATTATCCGCGACCTGATGAATACGCGCGATGGTGCTACCTATTTTGCAGGAAGAGTGTGGGGCGTTTTCACACATTACGATCTCGGCGGCAACCACCCTCTGGCAGGCCACAGCGTTCCCAACTTTGAACTTGAAGACGGTGCAGGAATTGGCGAGTTCATGCATGACGGCCGGGGGATACTGCTTGATTTTGATAGGAACGCTTTACTTAAAACGTTGGCGAGTGAATATAGCGACCGGATCAAGTATATTTCAGGCCGTGCAAAAGACCGGTTAGCTGTAAGCGCCGTACTGATACGCCCTGACGGGATTATCGCCTGGGCATCCGACAGCGACCCGGATTGCAGCGAACTCCAAAAGGCTGCCGCTCGCTGGTTTGTTCCTGATTGATTTGATCACCTGCGGCAGTTGCGGCGAATCAACTATCCAGCAAGGCATTTTCCCAACCGATCATCGCTTGTTTTCGGGCTTTTCCAAAATGATAATTGCCCATCGTTCCGTCGCCGGTGATTATCCGGTGGCAAGGGATCAGGTACAAGATGGTATTGGCCCCGACGGCTGAGCCGACCGCTCTTGTTGCATTGGGCTGGCCTAAGGTGCCGGCTATCTGCTGGAAGGAGGCCACGGAACCGAATGGGATCCTGACAAGCGCTTCCCAGACCTTTATCTGGAATTCGGTACCTTTTACCAATACCTGTAAATTCTCATCGCCCGGGTGATGTTTGAATATCCTTTTGATAAAACCCTGGGTGACATCCGGTCTATGGATAAGCGTGGCGGCCTGCCATCGACGGGAGAACAGCTCAAGTTGATTCCGGCTCTGCTCCTCATCGATGAATTTCAATGCACAAACCTTTGTGCCGGTGATGGCTATGAAACACATGCCAAAGGGGGAAGCGTGATAGCCATAAAGAATTTCCAGGTGTTTGCCTTCCGCCTTGTATTGCTGTGGGCTCATCCCTTCGATGGTTATGAACAGGTCGTGAACCCTTGATTGACTGGACAGGCCAGCCAGTTCGGCTGCTTCCATCATGTTCTTTGTCTCTTTTATTTTGCTTTTAAGATGGTCGAGCGTCAGGTACTGTATAAACTTTTTCGGGCTGATACCCACCCAGTCGGTGAAGAGCTTCTGAAAGTGGAATGGGCTCATACAGACTTTCGCAGCGATCTCATCCAGATGGGGCTGCTCCTGAAAGCTGTCGGTGAGATAGCTGATCGCCTTTTCTATCCGGTAATAGTTGATAAGTCTGTCTGACATTGCGTCCGCGGATTAGACGTAAATTTAAGTCCATTGTACATATTCCCCTTGTTTTAATAAAAGAGGGGCAGCGCCTCTTTCCCTGGCAAAACGCAGGAAATTGCCTTCGGGATCAGGGGTCTCGAAATAGTCGCTTTCCGGTCGGCCATAGTGAATGGGGCAAACCATACGTGCCCGCAGCAGTTGTGAAGCTACCACCGCCTGTTCGGGACCCAGCACAGCCGGGATACCTGTATCGTTCACCTGTCCCTGGTGAAGCCTGGCGGCATTGATGGGCATGAAGGCTATATCAAAAGGACCATACGCGATACCGATGTCCCGCCAATAGCCATGCCAGAGAGTATCTCCGCAATGAATGATCTTTTTGCCGTTACCCTGCACCACCCATGATACCTGGGGATGTCCGAAGCCGTCCACTGCCGGTACTGGTATTGCCACGAGGTCACCTGTCCAGCGGGAGACATCGATGGGATGGTATAGCTGAACGGGTTGGACCTTGATATCCCGCGTATCGATCCAGGGAATAGTATCCACGGAACAGTACAGACGACTTCTCTTGTCAAAAACGGTTTTCAGTGCAGCCGGATCGTAATGATCTGAATGGTGGTGCGTGATAAGGGCATGCCGGTATTCGGTCGATACCTCCAGCTTCATGTCCTTGTATTCATCAGAGGAAGTAGCATCAACAAAGAGAGTAGTCGCATCGCTCTCGATCTTTATACCGGCCCAGGCCAAACGCTGTATGCGCATGCCACCCGGAGAAGGCTTCCTGGCTGTTGCCGCCGCATCATGTAGGACATCCCCTTGAACATATTGATCATTCCTCTCTCTTGTGAAGGGTGCAAGCAGGTGAAAAGAGGCTGCTGAGGCGGCGGCGCGGATGAGGTCTCTGCGTTTCATTGGAGGAGGGGTTGTTGGACAGGAACAAGGATTGCGCCCATATTGACCAGCTGGAGAAGGGCGGAACGGCGAACTTCCGCTGCAGTGAGCGTTCCCAGTATTTCATGTTCTATATCGCAGGCGCCTGTAGCGTCTGCGTCCAGGCAAACCTTCAGATCGAGCATAATAGCTTCCCTGGCGGTGGTGGAAACACAACCGTGTGTATAGAATCCGGTGATCAATACCTCGTCAATGGCCTGGCCGTTAATCCAGTCGCCCAGATCGGAACCCGTAAAAGCGCCATATACATTCTTTTGAAATTCTTTTTCCAATTCTCTTTCGGGCAAGGGACCAAAGCCGGGATAAAAAGCCGCCCCCCAGGTGCCGGGTATAAATGCAGGACTTTCGTTAGGTTTATTGAAATGTCTAACCCATGCAATGGGCCTGTTTGCCCGCCTTGCCTGTTCTGCGTGTGCGGCAATGGCGGCGATGACGTCGGTGTATCCGGGAACGGGTCGCCGGCCTTTCGGGGAAAATTCATTTTGCGCGTCAATTACGATAAGAGCTCGCATAGAAGAATATTTTTATGTAGTCAACCGGACCGGGTACACCGGTAGGCAATTGACCTGCAAGGTAGACCAAGCCGGACAGCCGGGCAATCTGATTCTTGCTGTCTTGCACTGAAGGTTGTTCAACATCAAGAAGAATGCGGAGCTCATTTCAGAGCCTTCTCAAAGTGAATCAGGTTATGGAGCCATAATTCAGGATTTAAATGATAGAAAAATTGAGCTAACCAGGGCTAAGGCAATTGGTTAGAGGATTTTGATAAACTCATAAAAATAGGTAAATTTGTCTCAAAGGGTATGTATATGGCGAAAGCATTGGAACAGGAATTATTACAATACATTCTTCAACTGGATGATGCTGAAAAAAAATCCGTATTACAAATGCTGAAAACCTTTGTAAAAGGAAGGGAAGGGAAGGCTAGCCGCGTCAGCATCGAGGAATATAACCAGGAACTGCAAGAGGCCGAGGCGGAATTTGAAAAAGGTGAATATACTACCCATGAAGAATTTGTAAAGCAGATAAAGAAATGGTAGAGAAGGGATACGAGGTGGTTTGGACCTCTTATCGCTTCTCCAAAAATGTAATCAGAGTTTTGCGAGTACGGCATACCAGCATGGAACCATTTGAATACTAGTTCATAAATCATTCTTCTTCCATGTTTTGTTGGGTTTCTTTGTTGATCGAATAGCCGCGGCCTGCTCTACGCTGCGGTATGTTACTTTTTCCATATTTATGCCTAAACATTCCCTGATGAGAACAGGCATCCTGGTCTTATCTTTTCTTCTTATTAAATACCACTGTCAAAGCCAGGAATTGGCCAGGCCCGACATAGGTCAGCCCATCCGTGTGCTGATCATCGACGGTTTCAGCAATCATGACTGGAAACAGACCACGCTGATGGTGAAAGGTATTCTCGAAGAAACAGGCCGTTTTGCCGTTACCGTCTCCACGGCTCCGAATACCGCCGATGAGATGTCCCGGACGTCATGGAACCCGGAATTCGAAAAATATAGTGTCGTTATCCAGAATACCAACAACATCAAGGATACGGGCCTGCGCTGGCCGCGAAGGGTGGAGCAACGACTGGAAAATTATGTCAGGGCCGGCGGCGGTTTATACATCCTTCATTCGGCTAACAATGCCTTTCCCCATTGGCAGGAATACGACAGGATGATCGGGTTGGGATGGCGGCCTAAGGAAACCGGGTATGCCCTGCAGCTGGACTCCGCTGATCACATCACACGGATACCGCCGGGGCAGGGAAAAGGCACCAATCATGGAGCAAGATTTGATGCGATCATCCACATTGTGCAAAGGCATCCGATAAATAAAGGGTATCCCGAAAGGTGGCGAACGGCCTCCATGGAATTATACCGGTATGCACGCGGACCCGCAGACAATATTACCATACTGTCCGCTGCTACAGATAGCACCACCGGTGAGATATGGCCTGTTGAATGGGTGGTCAGCTATGGAAAAGGAAAAGTGTATGCCTCCAGCATGGGGCACTTATGGAAAGACGATATCTATCCCGTCAGTTATAGATGCATTGGCTTTCAAACGACCCTGATAAGGGCGACGGAATGGCTGGCTACGGGAAAAGTGACTTATCCTGTTCCCCGGAGTTTTCCGACACAGGAAGCCACCAGTCTGCGTGTGGAGTCGGATATACCGGAAAAGAAGCCGTCCCGAAAGTAAATGAGACGGCCTCCTTTTGGTTTTTCATAGCCGCGATTTCATCGCTCAGTCTTTTTTATAAAGCACTTTCTCCAAACGCTCGTATATATCCTGCAGGTGAATGCGAGTGGCAGCGTCGGGAGAAGCCGGTATGGCAACTTTGATCCCGGCGGCCAGAGTTTTTATATGCGCTTTTATCACCGATAGTGCGTCATTGGTCTTATCGGCGGTAGGTGATGGGCCAGCCGATACCGTTATTGTGCCCGCGCTTATGCCCCGGCCGCTGCCGCCGCCTGCGACCAGCTGGGTAATATCTTCCACGTACATCTTTTGCAGGTTGCGGCGATAGATGTAGATGGACTTATGGGCGGGCAGTTCGCTGAAGATGCCCTTATACAGATCGCTCAGCATTCCGGAGGGTGTATATGCATTCGAAGGATCAAACAACTGCTGTTGGATCAGTTTGTTTAGCAGGTCGATAGACAGCAGCTGGGACAGAACGACCCCCTGGAGCTTGCCTATGGCGCTGTAATCACCACTACCTGACAGACTGTACAGCTTATTATCTATCAGCCATGCCGGGGTGGTAAACAATTGTTCCTGCAGGAACTCTATTGCCTGCCGCTGCTTCCATACCGGGACATATTCAATGATGGCGCCTGGCTGCTCGATGCTTTTTGGTGTTGTCATTATACCACCTATATTTTTCAGCACGTGGCGCATATAGCGTTCATACTGGGTGAAAAGCTCGTAGTACAGGGCACCTGCATTGTTGTAGGCTTCTGTGGGAAGTTTTGTCCATTCAATGAGATGGGGCTCGATGCGCTGCAGGTTTTTAATACCATAGGTACTGGCCTTGACGGCGTCATCGCCCAGATCTTCGTTCTGACAACGCGGGTCGTTGCGATCATGTTCCGTGCCAAAGAAATATTGTTTACCCGAAGCCAGCCTGCGAACGATCCATGCATTCAGGGTATCGTTCTCTTCTTCGGCTGTTTTGGCAGACGGTATCCACCTGTATCCCCATTCGATGGCCCATTTATCGTAATCGCCGATGTGGGGGAAGAGTCCCTTTTCGCTGATATGGTCTTCGGGTTGCGCCACGTAATTAAAACGGGCATAATCCATGATAGAAGGGGTATGACCATGTTCCTCCACCCAGGCTTTGTTGCGCAGGTTTTCGACGGGTACGGTGGATGAAGCGCCGTAGTTGTGGCGTAGTCCCAGGGTGTGGCCTATTTCGTGGCTCGAGACGAACCGTATCAGCTGTCCCATCAGCGAATCGTCGAAACGGGGTTTGCGGGCGCGGGGATCTACGGCGGCAGCTTGTATGAAATACCATTTGTACAGCAGGTCCATGACGTTGTGGTACCAGTTGATATGCGTCTCCAGGATCTCACCGCTGCGTGGGTCTTTTACACAGGGGCCGGAGGCATTGGGAATATCGGAGGGTTTGTACACCAGCACCGAGTGGCGGGCATCTTCCATATTCCAGGAAGTATCGCCGACAGGAGCTTCTTTGCCGATGATGGCATTTTTAAAACCTGCTTTCTCAAACGCCGTCTGCCAGTCGTTGATGCCTTGTATGAGGTAGGGCACCCATTTTTTGGGTGTGGCGGGATCGATATAAATGACGATCGGCTTTTGAGGCTCTACCAGCTCGCCGCGTTGGTATTTCCCCGTATCTTCCTTTTTGGGCTCCAGCCGCCAGCGCCAGATGTTGGACTGAACTTTCACTCCTTGGGGATTGATGTCGTAATCGATGAAGGCGGTGGCGAAGAAACCTACGCGAATATCGAAATAGCGGGACTGCATAGGTGTTTTAGGCAGCAGCAGGATCGAGCTGTTCAAACCAAAAGTGGCGGGTCCGTTGCCTTTATTATAGGTTTTGGTGGTTTTTATTTCGATGTTGATGGGGAATGCCTTTATACCTTCCGTATAGGAGCGGTCGGCCAGCAGATTGGCCAGGCCGAATACCTTTTTGACCGGCCCGTCGAAAGAAAGCAGCTCGTTGTCGCCGTTGATATAATCCGTAACGTCTATTACAGTGCCGTCGGCATCTTTTGAAAAGGCCTTAATGTCGAAAGCAGCTACAATGGGGTGTACGTTGTTGTTGAGGAGCGAACGATAAAGCCCGTTCTCGGTGCTGTCTTGCGCGCGATAGGGAAAGGATATGCTTTTTACGAACATTTTATTGTTCGGTCCCTTTTCGAATTGGATCACAGTTTCTCCTATCTCATCACCCGCATAGCCGGTGCGTTGGACCCTTAATTCGGCGGCGGCGGCGGCTATACGGTTGACCACCAGCAGATCCCGGTGCAGCAGGGAGTCGGGTATCTCAAAATAATATTTGTCCTCTACTTTGTGTACATAAAAAAAACCTTTCTGTGTCCTGGCCTTTGCCGTAATTACTTCATGATAGGGTTTTGGCTGGGCAACGGGCCGTAGCGGTGTTTTCACGGGGGTGCTGTCTGCGCCGGCGGTCTGGGAAATACGAACTTGTGCCGTGCTGGTTGTTGCGGTTGCGGCAATGGCAACACACAACATGCACAGGGCATGTCTTACTGTCGTCATGGTCAATTGTTACGATGTTTTAATGAAATGAATGGTTTATTATTTACCTAACAGTTCTTCCAGCTTTTTGTCTAATGCCTTATTATGCACGTCGTGAGCAATGATCCTGCCGGCAGGATCGATGAGGAAGTTTTGCGGAAAAGCTTCAATACCATAGAGCTCCATGGCCGCATCTCCATATACGTTCACCCAGGGCAACCCAAACATGCGCACCATTCTTACCCATTTATTCCTGTCACCGTATTTGCCGCTTTTGTCCACCACTGAAACATCGAGGATATCGAAATTTTTGTCTTTATAGGCGGCATAGGTCTTTTTCAGCGAACTTTTTTCTGCTACACATGGCCCGCAAAAGGTGGCCCAGAAATTCAGTAACACATATTTGCCCTTAAGATCGGAAAGGGAAACCGCTCTGTTCAGCGTATCCGGTAGCGTAAAATCAGGCGCGGGGTTGCCTGGCTTTGTTCTTTCCCAACCCGTTATCCTGTCTCCATATTGTCGCCCCGGCGAAGACTTTTTGATACGGTCGGATAAAAGACGATACAGGGGGGCCACTTCATCCACGGAAGGCCTTTCGCCATAATTATACCGCAGCAGCCGGAAGCTTATATATGAATCGGTATGCGTACGAATAAATTCAGCGTAAACTGCTTTTTCTTCTTCCAGGAGCTGCGCTCTTTTTTCCCGGACAACCTCCACGGTCATTTGCTGGCTGTGGGGTGTTGCCTGACCCAGCTCGAACTCCCGTTTCCTGTCTTTCACAGGCTTCAGCAGGGCTTGCAGCTGGTGATAATTGCTGTTCTCAACACCGCCTTTAACAATTGCATTGGACAGTGAATCGCCTGCAATGGTAATAACTCCGTTCTCGATGTAAAAGAAGCGCATTTCATCTCCTCCATTTGAATAAGATCTCTCCCCTTTGCGTCGAAGGTACAATGATGCTTCCACGGGGTAGTTAGTACTGCCTTTGAATGTAAATTCCCCATTGCTTAGCACGGCCGAATCCGACACCTCGATGAAATCCGGCAGGGTCTGATAGTAAAGAAATACTTTGGCAGGTGCATTCAAATGGCCAATCTTACCTTTTATTACAAAATTTACCTGGGCAAACAAGATCAATGGTAAGAACAGGGCTGCCGTTGCAATAACTTTCTTCATTTTTATTTTCTTTATATTATTGGTTTATTCTTTCTCCGGTGGCTCTCCCTTACTCTTCCTCCAGCGGCTCGCCTTTTTGCATGTGTGCCAGGTTAGTCTGCACGATATTCCGGTGGAGGCTGATAGCCGGCATACTGTTAAGCGCTTTTATCTTGGTGCTGATCGCATCTGCGGTATCGTTGTTATGATACAAGAGATTCGCATAGAACGTTAAGGCGGGCGGGTTGTTCGGATTTACGGCTACGGCAGCTTTCATCCATCGCAATGCTTTGCGCAACACGTCCTTTTCATCGGTGAAATGGTCGCTATAGATCTTAGCATGCTCGCTTACAATGAAAGCCGCCCGGAATATATCCCGGGTAGCGACGGGCTTTAGCCGGCTGGATATACTGTCAAGCCACCTGTTGGCCAGTGGCCGGTACTTTTTCCAGTTGCCCGTCGCCGAATAAAAGTCCAGCCAGATGCCTTCGCGGGGATGGTTCGATTGCCGGGAAGAAGGCATCTTCTCGCCCGCGGCGATATATGCTTTCAACGCTGTCTCACTTTTGGCTTCGATGGCGTAAATACGTGTATTGCTGAGCAGCATATCGTTGGCAAAGGCCAGCTGTTCCCGTTGCTGGCTGTCGGCCGCCTGCCGGAAGCTTTCACTGTATTTTTCCAATACCTGCGCGGCTTTGCCTCCATAATATAGTTCCCTGGGATATTGGATGATGAATTCCATCATTTCAGGGCTGCCGGGGCGCATGGCGGTCTGCACAGACAGGTATTGTTCTATTTGTTCAAACGCATGCATTTTATTTTCCACCAGTTTGGCGATGTACTGCCGGAGGAAGGCAGTATCTTTTTTCCCGGCCGCATACTGTGCCTTTAGCCGGGGCAGGCTGTTGGGATTGGTAAATTCCTGCCGGGCTTTTGCTGCAATACCCAGGAACACCGAATCACTGCAGCTGCCGATGGCCTCATTGAACACGGCCCCCTTGTCGTCGAGGAATAAATAAGTGGGATAGATCCGTACCTGGTATTTTGCCGCCAGGGTCTTACCTTCTCCTTTTTCCGCATCTATTTTGAGGCTGATGAAATTGCTGTTGAAGAACTGCCCGACATTGTCCTGTCTGAACACCGTCTCGGCCATATGTTTGCAGGGGCCGCACCAGGAGGTATAAAAGTCGATGAAAACCAGCTTTTTTTCCGCCCTGGCCCTGGCGCATACCGACGCGAAGTTGCTATGTTCAAAAGATATCCCCTGGGCCTGCGCCACGACGGTCGCCAGGATCACCATAGAGAATACTGCGATCTTTTTCATGTAATATGCTATTTTATGATAACGGTTTTGCTTGTTTGATCCCGCCGGATCAGTCCTGTTTGTTACCTATTGCCTGTATATCGACGTTGTAATTCGCTTTAAAATAGTTCACCAGCAGGTCGTACTTGCGTTTGCAAAGTCCCTGCACGTCTACGCTGGGGTTGAGCATATACGCGTCAAGGGCTGCCCTTGGTTTTGCACAGATAGTATCCAGATACGAAAGAATATCTGCTCCAGGGGTGGGTGCATTGCCAGAACGTGTTGTAGAATTAAATCCATATTTATATTGCTGCACGCCGGAAATACCAGCCAGGGCATAATTACTGACTTTGAAAAAGTCGGCTGGCGGGGCCACCGGGGCGGGCATGGTATTTACAACAGGGTACATCAGGTGTTTCAGGAACAGCCGGTTGAGTTGTGCTTTCAGTGCCAGTTTGGAAGCCAGCGGGCAGGTATTGAACGCTGTATCGATCTTGGGAAGGGTAATATGATCAATGCCTTCGATGGGAATGGTATCAGGGTTCATACGGATGGTATCGTATATCTTGGTAATGCCATTCCAGCGGGAATTGTAAATAAGCCCGGCCAGCAATATCTTCTGGGGCAGGTATTGTTTCTTAAAGCCCTCGGGGTAGAAGCTGAACCAGTATTGGTTCATAAAATCCAGTGCCGCCTGTATGGCGATAGCATCGCCGCCGCGCATGACCACCGGCCCCACAACGCCGTTGGTGGTGCCTCCTGGCGGATTTGCCAGGTTAAAGCTGAGTTGGTAGTTGAAGTCGACATCTGAAAATTTATACAGGATATAGGTGTTGTACGTATGGAAAAAATTCAGGATAGTCGTATCGAAGGGGGCGTTGCCCTGCGGCAACTGGTAGCGCATGTCCGACTTTTTCGACGCCTGCGGCGGATTGTTGTCCTTACGGCAGGACATTACCGACGCCGTGAAGCAAAGGGCCGTTGCTAACCCGAAGGCAAAGGGCAGGCTTTTGAAAGTGTTATTTCGCGGATGCATGATATTCTTTTATTTGTTTGTGGATAGCGAGTGACTGTTCTCTGGCTTTTATGGGTTCTGTACCAGCGCCGGGTTGGCAACCAGGGCGCTCTGGGGAATTTTCAGTACATAGTTGTTGTTGCCGGGGGGCAATGTATAAGTCTCTATAGGCTGTCCCGGGTAGGTATTGAATGGTTCATTGGGGTTGAACGTATGGGTGATAGACGGCATCCCGTAGCGCCGCAGGTCGAACCAGCGCAGCTCTTCGAAGCTGAATTCCCTTCTTCTTTCATCGAGGCAAAACTGCAGCACCTGCCCGGGGTCATTGCCCAACGATGCCAGGCTGACAACAGCATTGGGGGCACCGGCGATAAAACGTCGTACCCGGAGGGCGTTCAGATCGTCCAGGGCCTTTTGTAAAAGGGAAGCATCGCCGCCCTTTATGGCCGTGCGGATATACGCCTCCGCCCTGTTGACGTACGCTTCTGCCATTCGAAAACAGCGGCTGGCCTATCCATCGGAGTAATAAAACTTTGAATTCGTATAACAACCGCCCAGCATGGTAAGGAAAAAGTTGGGGGTAGGATTGGCAGCGTTGTATGGGCTGAATCGCATATCATTGGTTTCGTACAGGCTGGTAAGACTGGCAGAGGCCATGCACTGCGGCGCAGAGCTTAAGTTAAAGAAGCCCCAGTCGCCCCCCCTCACGCCGCTGAACAGGAACAGCATTTCCACGTTGGACGGATTTATGAAACTGGCGTTGATGGACCCATATGAGGTCTCTGGTACCGGGAGTTTCCATTGATTCAGATCGGCCAGGAGGGGGTAATCCCCGATGAGCTTGTTGGTATAGGCAATTACTTTATCCCATTTCTCCATATACAGGTAAATACGGCTGGCCAGCAACCAGGCTGCCCGGTAATTGACCCTGAACATAGTGGAGATGGTCTTATTTTTTTCCAGCAGCGCAACGGAATTTTCGATATCGGAAGTAATAAGATCGTATACCTGCGCTACCGTATTGCGGGGAGCTGCCGCCGCGGATATGTCTCCTTTGCTGATGATGGGCACCCCCGGACTGGTATTCTTGTCATGTGCGGGGTCGTTGTAGGGCCAGCCATACAGGTTCACCAGCATCAGGTAATAATAGGCCCTCAGCGTGAGCGCCTCTCCTTTCATCTGGTCTTTATCTGCATCCGGGCCGCTTACCTGGGACAGCATATCTATTACTACATTGCAACCCCTGATACGATTGTATAAGCGTTGGTAGGGGTTGTTCCCACCGTTACTGTTGTATGTGGCGAGGGCCGAATCGTCGGATACACTGTTTGACCAGGTGTAGAACGGTTTTATATAATTGTAAGCGTTACCATACAAAGTATTATTCTGGAGATGTATATCGTCGTCCATTAAATTCAGGTAATTGCAGAAGGAATAGCCATCCCCTGCCGTGGCGGTCGTGGATACATAAGGGTATCCTTCCCAGGCCAGCAATTCGTTCAGGGAACTGGTGGTTGTAGGGGTCATCTCATCCTGCGAGGTCTCCCGTAAGAATTTCTTACACCCGCTGAACAACAGCAGGGCTGTCAACGAAAAGTAGATGGTGATATATTTGTTCATAATTATTTTATTACAGGCTTGTTGTTAACATTAAAATCCTGCATTCAGGCTGAAGGACACAGTCCTCATCCTCGTCAGGGTAGGAGTGACCGTGCTGGCACTGGTGGTGAGCACTTCCGGGTCCTGCCCGTGCAGCTTGCTACTGGCTATGATGAATGGATTGGTCACATTCGCCGCCAGCGTCAGCTGGTTAATGCTTTTCAGCCTGGCCAGCTGCTGCCGCGTGAAATTATAGGTGAGCACGATGTTGTTACAGCGCAGGTGACTGCCGTCTACTACGCGCAGGTCACTGTAGTTGTACATGGTGTACCGGTACCAGGAGCCTGCTATCGTACTGAGGGATGCGTCATTGAAAACAGAGCCGGTGATGTTCTGGTCGGAGGCATAGATGGCCGGAATATCGGTATGTGCTTCATCGCCGGGTTTTTGCCAGCGGTTCACCAGGAACTTACTGGCATTTTTATCGGGCGCCGGCGCCTGGTATTGACCATTGGTGCCCGCTGTCATAATGGGATTCAGCCGCAGGCGGTAATTTAATTCTACATTGAACATGGCCGCCATCGATAGATTCCGGTAACGTAGTGAGGTGCTGATGCCGCCGGTGATCCGGGGGTTGGAATTACCGCTGTACACGAGGTATCGGGTGGCGTCGGGGTTTTTCAGCAAGGCCGAGTTGGTATCGACGTCCAGGTATTTGAACATGGGACGGCCGTTATTGTGATTGAGTCCTGCATAGCGGAAAGACCAGAATCCGTCCACGGGGTAACCGTTGACCAGGGCTGTCCCATTGGTCAGCGTATTGAGGTTGGTCACATATTGAGGTTTTAGCACGCTGTTGGTATTCACGCTGGTATTGAACTGAATGCTCCACATCCAGTCCCGCGTCTTCACCGGGACCACCCGTACCGACAGATCGTAGCCGCGATTCGTCATGTCACTGCCGTTGACATACATCTGTCTGGTGCCGTATTCAATAGGTACCGTCCGCTGTGAGACCAGGTCCTTCGAATATTTGTTGTAATAATCGAAGGTAAAGGCCACCCTGTTGTTCAACACCGACAGATCCCCTCCGATGTTCCAGGTGCGTGTCCTTTCCTTGCGCAGGTCGGGATAAGGCATTGTTTTGATACTGAGATATGATTCGCCATTCAAGGGACTGTACACCGGCGAGACATACTGGGCGATGAGGTTGGGGCCGACATCCTGCACGATATTACCCTGGAAGCCGAATGAGCTGCGGATGGTGAATGCGTTTATCCAGTTGCCCCGGTGCTCGAACCATTTTTCTGACAGTACATCCCATCGGGTTCCGATGGCCCACACCGGGTTAAAGGCAGCGTTAGTATACTGGCCGAAACGGTTGGAAGCATCGCTGCGGCCGTTGAGACTGATGGTATATCTTCTCTTATAGGAATAGGTGAGACTGCTGTAGTATGATACAAAATTGGTAAGGGTATTGGTCCTCTTGTTGTAATATTTATTCGCAAAGAGATCAGCGCTGGAGGTGTTATGCACTACCGAATAATCGTAGTCGATGACGTCGCCACGGTCGGGGAAATACCCATAGTTCTTGGTAGCAACGCCTTTGTACGTATTGCTGCGCACTTCAAAACCACCCATCAGGAGAAGGCTGTGCTGCTGGTGAGCGCCGAGGGCCTTATTATAGGTCAAGGTATTGCGGAACAGGTAGCCATCGCGGTTCATTTCCTCTCTTTCCAGCACGCCGCCGCGGGGCAGCACCGAGGCCTGCTCAAAGACGCTGCCCTTGGGCAGATCGCCCAGGTTGGCGCCCCTGATCTGCGCTACGTAGAACGAGTGCTCGTCGGCCCAACGCTCCTGGGTGCTGCGGTCGAAGTTCTGGGAGAACATGGTTTGAAAATTCAGGTCCCTGGTGATCGTTGCCTGCAGGTCGGTATTGAAGGAAAGCATCTTACTTTCCGTCGTATTGCCGGTGTGTGCCAGTTCGTTCCTGAAATTGAACTTCAGATTGGACACGAAGCTGGAGATGTTATTATTGGCCAGGTATACGGAGGTGACGCCGTTGACAGTGGAATAATACTGGTCGGGTGTCAGTTCCCGGTTGGTATTCAATGCATATTGCTCAGGGTTGACGTCTGCATAAAAGCCATTGATATTAAGCGCATTCGCCTGCAGGCCGATATGCCAGCGTATTCTGTTATTAAGGCGGTACTCCATGTTCATCAGGGCATTTATTCTCTTCTGGTCGTTGCCAATGGCGCTGTTGGCTGTGGTATTATATCCCAGGGAGCCATAAAAAGTGGCTTTGTCGGATCCCCCGCTGATGCTCACCGTATAGTTTTGGTTGAGGGCATAACGATAGAGCTCCTTAAACCAATCGGTATTGTTCAGCTCCAGCCGGGTAACCCCATCGTTAAACTCCTGTTGTGATATCTGCTTGCTGATATAGCGATAATATAATCCTTCATAGCCCACATTCTGCGGACCATCCTGGCTCAGGTAACCCGTACCCTGCTGGCTGGGCAAAGCATAGCTGATCCCTTTGGCGATCATATCTTCGGAAAGTGCCACCCGCTGTGAAGAATTCATCACGTTCTGGCGATTGTAGCTCGGTTTTTCAGTAATGCTTTGATCCGTACGGAAATTGATATTGGTGCGTCCCACCTTACCTCGTTTGGTGGTGATGACGATCACCCCGTTGGCGGCGCTCACCCCGTATAAAGCCGTGGCAGAAGCATCTTTGAGAAAAGTGATGTCTTCAATATCATCAGGATTCAGACCGGCAATACCATTGCTCATAATACTGAGACCTGCCAGCATGGACGATTTGTCGGCGGCATTGACGATATTATCCAGGTTCTGATCCTTAAAGGGGAAGGGGTCTTCGCGGATGATGCCATCCACCACCCATATCGGCTCCCGGTTGCCCAGCAGGGTGGAGGTGCCACGCACCCGGACCTTAGGGTTAGAGCCCACTGTTCCGTTGGGGATGGTAATGCTTACACCGGGTATCATGCCCTGCAGAGCGATGTCCACGCGGGGAATGCCGGCGATACGAACGTCTTCACCTTTCACCTTTACGGTAGAGCCTACCGATTCCCAGGAGCGGAGGTTCTGGTAGCCGGTGACCACCACCTGGTCCTCGGCTTTTTGTGATGTTTTCAATACTATGATGATCTGTCTGCGGCTGGCCACCGGTACCGCCTGTGTCTCATATCCGATAAAGGAAACGCGGAGCCGGGCCGAGGGCTGAAGCGTGAGGGTCAGCTGCCCCTTACTGTCCGCCACTCCCGACCTGGTATTGTCGGTGGCATCGGTGACCGTAGCTCCGCCCAGCAGGGAGCCGTCTTCGCCTTTAATGATGATCATTACAAGTATTGGAGGGCCTTTTATCAGGGTATCCCGCGCCTGGGCAGTTTTTATTTTCCGGATAACGATCACACTTTTGTTAATCACATATTCCAGCCCGGTGCCGGAAAAGATCTTATCCAGTACGTTCGATAAGGGAGCATCGGTCATGTTGAGCCGGATGTCCTTCACTCTGTCAGTCACACCTCCATCGATGATAAACTCTAGCTTCACCTGGCGACGCAGGATATGCATAACTTCAGCGAGCGAGGCTTTTTCCACTTTCACCGTCACGCGCTGGGCGCCCAGGGGCAAGGGTGACGGCTGTATCTGGGCCAATGACCGTTGACAGAAACATAACACAGAGAGGTAAATTGCTGTGATCAGGATCCTTTTCAACAGGGCATGACAATGCCCTTTGAGAAGTTGTGTTCTCATAAACATCAGTTTTTTAGTTTGGTTAAATGAGCAGGAGTAGTTTTAGTGGATCATCCCATCTGTTTATTGCTTCATATTGGCAGGCAGTATTAGTATTTTCTTGTCCTTTACGGCAAAACGAATATTACCGGTCTGTTCGAGACTGTTCAGCATATCGGCCACATTGCCGGTAAAATGAAGCGCCCCGTCGTATTGTATATCCTTTAGTTTTTCATCGGTAAAGCTTAGTTGTACATCATATCGCCTTTCCAGCGTCTCCGCCAGTTCGGCGAGCGACATTTTAATCATCACCAGGTCGTCATTCCTCCATGCCACCCAGTCGTCGGCTGTCACCCTTTTTGTTTCAGTCGTCCCGGCGCTGCCGTTATACATTGCCTGTTCATCGGGCTTTAGTCGTACACCGCCTGCCGTAGGTGGCACAAACAATACGCTGCCTGTCACCAGCGTGGTATAAATGTCCCTGCCATAGGCTTTTATATCGAAGCTGGTGCCCAGTACCTTTGTTTCGGTATTGCCGGCGCGCACGATGAACGGCCAGTTTTCATTGTGTGCTACTTCAAAATAGGCTTCTCCTTCTACGGTGACTTTTCTTTCCGCCTTATCGAAGTGCACCGGGAATGATATTCTACTGTCGGCATTCAGCCAGACTTTCGAGCCGTCCGACAGCGCCAGGTGGTATATATAACCACGGGGCACGCTCAGGGTGTTCATGAGCAGGAGATCGCTTTGTGTAGCAACGGTATTATTATGGCCGTCCTGGTAGGCCAGCGATCCATGCTGCAATTGTATCAGTGTTCCGTCTTTTTCTTTGAGCTGCCGGACCGAATCTATTTCGATGGTATTGCCGTCGGCGGTCACCAGTTCAACTTTACGGGAAGGGGCATGGTTAGCCAGGGCCTGGGTTATGGCCTGGTAATTCTGTGCAGGCCGGTCCGTGTGGGACCGCATCCATAGCCATCCACTTGCGCCGGCAATAAACAGCAGACTGGCTGCTGCTATCCATCTCTTCCAGCCATAGGTGATACGGCGCACCGGGGGTATCTCTTTTTCTTTTTCCATCATCCGCGCCCATGCCTGTACGGTATTCAGCTGCAGGGAACCCGTGAGCAAAGGGTCATCCTTCAATTGCTGCAACCGGGCAAAGAGCGTCTGTTCTTCGGCTGAAAGGGCGGAAACATGCACCAGTCTTTCATCCGCAGGTATTTCGAGCAGATCTATCAATTTCTCCCAATCAATGTGAAGTGGTTCCTGTTGCATAATGTTCTCTTATATGACAGATGGTCTTGGAAAAAGGGTGTATGGTGTTATCATTTCTTTAAGAAAAAAATAAAAAAGGGTAGCAGCAGCTTCAACAGGTTGCGCAATTCCTGGTAGGCCAGGCGAAGGTGCATTTTGACGGTATTGACGGAAATGCCCAGCCGAACGGCGATATCGGCATATTTCATATTATATTGTCTGCTGAGGATAAAGGCTTTCCTGCGTTGCTCCGGCAGGTGGTTGATAGCAGTTATTAGTTGCAGGTAGCGCAGGTCGGATTCATCGGGTTGCCCGGCCAGTGCCGTTATTTCTTCGCCGGAGAATGAGGAGGCCGCTTCGTGTTTAAGGCGGGTGCTTTCTTTTTTAAGGTAATTCAGGGCGGCATTGCGTACCGATACCAGCGCATAGCCGGCAAAGGATCCCTGGATATGAAGAGAGGTGCGGTTTTGCCAGCATTTTGCAAAAAAATCCTGCACAAGATCTTCACTGGCATGCCAATCGGCGGTTATCTTATAAGCCTGGAGGCATAACCACTGGTAGTATTGATGGAAGAGCGATTCATAATCTTGCCTTTCCAGGACAGACAGATCGACGGGACCATCTTTGATGTTATCAGCAGCCATGCAATACCTTCCGGTTAATAAATTATTGTAATGCTGATTTGTGCAGCAAGGTCATAAAACCGGAAGTTAACGGTAAAATAATATATAATTCAAAAAAAATAGAGATACGACGTGGTCAGGGTAGGGATCATCGGATGAGCCCGGGTAATTTAGGGAGCGGTTTTTTCCGGAGAGCCGGAGAAGTTATCGGCAAACACTTCCCATTCACCGGAAGGCATTCCATTTTTAAAAGGCTGAAACACTACAAAAAAGCCGGCCTGGGGTTCGGGTGCTATCGATCTGAAGAATATGGAAGACTTTGCGGTGCGGCGAAGGTATCCTGTGTGATTTGCATATTTAAGATTGTAGCAGAGCCTTGTCAAAAAGACAAGGCTCTGTTGTATGTTATATGCTGGTGATCATTGGATCTTTACTGATGAAACCACGTCATTGGCGTTCGGAGTAAGGTTGACGAAGTTGGGGGTATTGGCAGTGAGGACCCAGGAGGTGCCCGAGAAATTGTCATCCTTATACATGGTCACCGTCCAGCCTGAAGGTATTTTGATCGAGGAGGCCCAATCGTTCACAAAGCCATGGGTCACCAGCTGGGAAAGGGTATAATTGCCTTTAGTGATGACCCCGGTAGCGGCTCCGCCATAGTTGATATCCTGGTACATGACCACTCCCACAGTGTTATTGCCCCCGGCAGGGTTCATGATCTGTATCGCGTGTCGGGTTACTGCAAAGGGAGGGGTATTCCCAAAATCCCGGCTCATACGATATGCACCTACACCAACAGCATTATTGGCCACTATGTAATTGGCATAGCTGATGAGGTCTGTGGCGGCCTGATCGCTTTGGGTCGTATTGAAGATGTCCCCATCCACCAGGTAGATAAGCTTGTTTGCGCCGTAGCGTCTTATCACCGATGGGAAATCCTGTGTGCCCCGGCCGCCCCAGCCCTGCCCGGGGTTGGTATAGGCCTGGAAATTCACATAGTCGATACCGCTGCTGTCGGATGTATACGCTGTAGCGTCATTGGAAATACTGCCATCCGTATCATAGAAGAAGACAGGTTTTTTACCCATTATTGTCAGCGCGGAAGTGGATCTTGGCCCGAAATATTTTGCAACGGAGGTCAGTACATTCTGGAGATTGTTAAACTGTACGTCACCGCCAAAAGAGCCGGATTCGATATCCAGATCGATGCCATCCAGCGAGTCGGCCTGGATGTGCTGCGCATACATGTCGCGGGCCCAATGATCATAGGTGCTGCTGGCAGTAGAACCTGTCTGACCCATACCCGGAGGCGTGGATGGATCTTTGACCGAGCCGTCGAAATAGGCGTCGGCTATGAAATGACATACAATGATCCTTGTTCCTTTTGCCTGAGCGACGCGCCAGTGGGCCCTGACGGGATCCCTGCCGGCGAAGAATTCTAAAAAGTCAACGCTATCAGGGGCGTCGGCAGGATTGTAATCATTGGTTGAGTTGGATCCATCCGCCACCAGGAATCCGACGAAAGGGTGGTGGGGACTGTTTTTGTATGCTATGAGAGTAGCGTTGTCGGTCAAAGTCAGGCTGGCTGTGCTACTGCCTGTCATGGTGGGAATGGAGTTGCCTGAAGGGGCGTCCCGGAGGTTTTTCGAGCAGGCGCTGCCAAGAAAAAAAATGCAGGCAAGCATGGCAATGAGGGACGGGTCTTTTGTTCTCATGGTATTATTTGTTTAATGGTTTCTAAAAGGTTCCGCACGTAAATAACATAACTGCAATACTTGTGTGCAAAAATGATATGATTGCCTGAAAGTATGACGCAGTATGCCGGAAGCCTTTTTTGAGCTATTTGGACCTGGCTGGCATGGCTTTTTATATTACTATTGAAAAAAGAAGCTATGAATAATGACAAGTCATTCAGGCTTTCGCTGGATTTCGAAGGCGAGCATTATGAGGGGACGGTCACGCCATCGGAGGAGTCAGGGAAAAATGGGATGCCGGTGTTTTTCCGGGTGTCTCTGGGGGATCAGCTTTTTGCCTATTTGTGTTGCGGGGACAATGGATGGATGGAAAGGGACGGGGGAGGAAAATCCAGGGGATTGGTGAGCGCTATCGGTAATTATATTATGGATTATTATGAGTAGGGGGCAAATAAGATAAAAAAAGGCACCTGATCGGTGCCTTTTCCGGTGTCGCCATGATTTAAGATCAAGCTATATCAAATCTGTCCAGATTCATCACTTTATTCCAGGCTGCTACAAAGTCCTTCACAAATTTGTCCTGCGCATCTCCGCTGCCATACACTTCGGCAATAGCCCTCAGCTCTGAGTTGGACCCAAATACAAGATCTGCACGGGTAGCTGTCCATTTTGTTGCACCCGTCGTACGGTCGCTGCCTTCATAAAGCTCTTTGTCTGCGGATACGGCCTTCCAGGCTGTGCTCATGTCGAGAAGGTTGACAAAGAAATCGTTGGTAAGCTGACCCGGGCGTGACGTGAAAACACCATGTCTGGAGCCATCAAAATTGGTGTTCAATACACGCAGCCCTCCCACCAATACTGTTAATTCAGGCGCCGTCAGCGTCAGCAGCTGAGCCTTATCTATCAGCAGCTCTTCGGTAGATACACTGAATTTTGATCTCTTGTAGTTACGGAAGCCGTCTGCAATGGGTTCCAGGTAGCCGACTGATTCAACATCGGTTTGCTCCTGTGAAGCATCCATGCGGCCAGGAGTAAAAGGAACGGTGGTCGCATGTCCTGCATCTTTGGCTGCTTTTTCAACCCCTGCGCAACCGGCCAGTACGATCAGATCTGCCAGCGAAACCTTTTTACCGTTGGCCTGCGCCCCATCAAATTCTTTTTTAATGCCTTCCAATGCGTGCAATACTTTGTGCAACTGCAATGAATTGTTTACCTGCCAGTATTTTTGTGGGGCCAGACGAATGCGGGCGCCATTGGCACCTCCACGTTTATCGGAGCCACGGAAGGTGGCAGCGGAAGCCCATGCCGTAGATACCAGTTCAGATACGCTCAATCCCGATGCCAACACTTTTGATTTCAAGGCTGCAATATCCTTTTCATCGATCAATACATGGTCAACAGCAGGGATCGGATCCTGCCAGAGCAGCTCTTCTTCCGGCACATCAGCACCCAGATAGCGTGCACGAGGTCCCATGTCGCGGTGGGTTAATTTAAACCATGCCCGGGCAAAAGCATCCGCAAATGCTTCGGGGTCTTCCAAAAATCGTCTGGATATTTTTTCGTAAACCGGATCGAATCTTAAAGAGAGGTCAGTAGTCAGCATGGTTGGCTTATGCTTTTTTGAGCCATCATATGCATCAGGAATAATACCCGTTGCATCTTTAGCCACCCACTGGTGCGCTCCGGCCGGACTCTTCGAAAGCTCCCATTCAAAACCAAAGAGGTTCTCGAAAAAATTATTGCTCCATTTGGTGGGCGTTTTTGTCCATATTACTTCAAGACCGCTTGTGATCGTGTCGGCGCCTTTACCTGAACCATAGCTGTTTTTCCAGCCCAGGCCCTGCATCTCTACGTCCACCAGTTCAGGCTCCTTGCCCACATGCGTAGCAGGGGCGGCGCCATGGGTTTTCCCAAAGCTGTGCCCGCCTGCTATCAAGGCTACCGTTTCTTCATCGTTCATGGCCATGCGGCCAAAAGTATCACGGATGTCTTTAGCGGCAGCAATGGGGTCCGGATTACCGTCAGGGCCTTCGGGATTCACGTAGATCAGCCCCATTTGCACGGCCGCAAGGGGTTTTTCCAGGTTGCGGCTGTGGATGTCGCCGTCTCGATCCTCGTCAGAGACAAGAACGCCATGACCTTCCCGTACGCCCGGGGAACCATGAGCATAACGCAGGTCGCTTCCCAGCCACTTGGCCTCGGAGCCCCAATACACATCTTCATCCGGCTCCCATACATCCGGGCGTCCGCCGGCAAAGCCAAAGGTCTTGAAACCCATCGATTCCAGGGCTACATTACCGGTAAGGATCATCAGATCCGCCCATGAAATTTTCCGCCCATATTTTTGTTTGATAGGCCAAAGCAGTCTGCGGGCTTTATCGAGGCTCACATTATCGGGCCAGCTATTGAGAGGGGCAAAACGTTGCTGTCCGGCACCTGCGCCGCCACGGCCATCACCCACACGATAGGTGCCCGCGCTATGCCAGGCCATGCGAATGAACAAGGGACCATAATGCCCGAAGTCTGCCGGCCACCAGTCCTGCGAGTCGGTCATAAGAGCATGAAGGTCTTTTTTCACTGCGGCCAGGTCGAGACTTTTAAAAGCTTCGGCATAATTAAAATCTTCGCCCATCGGGTCTGATAATGAAGAGTGCTGACGCAGGATGTTTAGCTTTAACTGGTTGGGCCACCAGTCACGGTTCCTGGTGCCGCCGCCGCCAACATTATGCTTCATACTGCCATTATGAAAAGGGCATTTACTGATGTCCATTGATTCTTTTTCCATTTTTACAAGTTTATGATATTAAAAGAACACTTGTCTGCACCAGGTATTGGTGCCGTAGCATAAAATTATGCTATTAGCGTAATAATCAATATCAATTATTTCTATATTTCAATAGCTAAAATCTATTCTTAGACGGCCCGCGAAGCATAATCTATCTTTACGTGGCCACCTGTTGCCGCCGCTTTGTAAATGCCTTCGAGTATAGCGAGATCTCGTCGGCCCAGTTCACCGGGCACCGGCGATTCACGGTGAGATAATATACAGTCCGCAAAGTCGTCCATTTGAAGGGCCTGCTGGTTGGGTGGCGTAAAGGACAATGGTCCCCGGCTGGTTTCTACTATCATGCCGCGGTAAGTAAATGCATGTTCCTTGAATTCGATCCAGCCTTTTTCGCCTTCTGCCCTGAAACGATCGGCGTTGTGCTGGTAGCTTGTTTGTGCAGTACAGGTAACGCCTCCCGGAAATTCCATGGTCCAGCTCATCCCTTCTTCCACATCGCTGAATATATCCGGTCGTGTTTTGGGATGTTCGGTTGCGGATACGGTCAGGGGAGCAGCTCCGTCCGCGGCCATGCAGGCGCCATGAATAATATAAATGCCCAGATCCATCATAGGCCCGCCGCCTGCCAGTTGCTTGTCGGCGCGCCATACCTTGTTACGCATGATGAAACCTCGATCGCCGGTGATCTTTGTCAGCACCCCGAAATCCTTTTCTTTTGCCAGCCGCATCAACTCACGATGGTAGGGATCAAAATGGAGACGATATCCTATCGAGAGTTTTACTTTTGCCGTCCGGCAGGCGGCAATGATACTGTCGCATTCCGCTACGGTCCTTGCCATTGGTTTTTCACAGATCACGTGCTTACCTGCCTGCGCAGCGGCAATGGCATGTGTGGCATGCAGTCCGTTGGGCGTTACAATATATACAATGTCGATATCCTTATTGCCGGCCATCTGGTGCATCGTTTCATAATTGTAAATGTTGCCGGCCGGGAATCCGTAATCTTTGGACCATTGTTCTCCTTTCTCTTTTGAACCTGTGACCACGCCTGTGAGCCTGCAAAGGTTTGTCTGTCTGAGCGCCGGCCCTAATTGACCGGTACTGTATTTGCCCAATCCGACCAGTGCGATACCCAGCTTTCGGTCCCCGGAGGTTTTGCGTGCATAAGGATCAAACGGATTGACGGCTAACAGGGAGGCGCCCACCGAGATCTGATTGAGAAATGTACGGCGGGAAATATTTAGTTTATTCATAATTAATAAAAATTAAATGATAAACTAATCTAAAGGATTAACGGGGTGGTTGAATAACCAAAGACAGCTATTTATAAAGCGATTTTGGCTAGTAATGCAACTGATTATTCTGCCCGCAGGCTTAACACCGGGTTGACCAACGCCGCTTTTACGGCCTGGAAAGCGACGGTCACAAGGGCGATCAGCAGCGCCGCAATTCCGGAAACAGCAAAAACCCACCAATGGATCGAAATGCGATAGGCAAATGCAGACAGCCAATTGTTCATGATCCAGCCTGCCAGCGGGAAGGCGATCAGGGCCGCAATAACGATCGGTCCGAGGAACTCCCTGGCGAGAAGCTGGACGATGCCCGGAACGCTTGCACCCAGCACTTTCCGCACGCCGATCTCTTTGAAACGGCGTTGTGTGGTATAGGCAGACAGACCAAAAAGACCGAGACAGGACACCAGGATCGAGAGAATAGAAAATATATTGGCTAACCGGCCCATCCGCTGTTCAGTCGTGTAGAGCCTGGACAGGTCCTGATCCACAAAACCATAGGAGAAAGGATAGCCTTCAAAAACAGCATTGAATGTCTTTTGCATCAGCGGCAGTATGGTTTCGACGTTGGCTGGCGTGGTGCGCACCAATTCGTATAAATAACCCCTGCTCCAGCCCTTCATCAGCAACAGCGGGGCCACTGGCTGATGCACAGGTTTGAAATTAAAATCTTTCAACACCCCGATGATATTCCCTTCACGGCCCGAATACTTTATTTTCTTTCCCAATGCGGAGGCCGGATCCATCCCCATTACTTTTAGTGCTGTCTCATTGACCACATAGTTATTCTCATCGCCCGCAAAATTTTTTGAAAAATAGCGGCCGGCAATGAGGTGCATGCCGAATGTGGCGACCATGTTCTCATCACCGCCCATCAGCGTGAACACCGTTTGCTGTTTGATATCTTTGCCATCCCACTGGACGTCGAGATCACCGCTGGTAAGGTCGGTAGGCAGATCGCTTACAATGGTGTGATTGACGATACCCGGGTACCGGCTCATGGCGTCGTCGATGGTCCTTGCATTTTTTTGCATATCGCCTAACTGCGGAATGGGGATATACAAAAGGTTGTCCTTGTTATAACCAATATCCCGGTGACGAATGAACTGTAGTTGCTGGTATACTACGACCGTACCGGCTATCAGGACGATCGCAATCGTGAACTGCAGTACGACCAGCCCGTTCCGGAAATAAGATCTTCCGGGATGCAGCACTTTTAATCCCTTCAGGACTTTCACCGGCTGAAAGGCGGATAACACGAGGGAAGGGTAAACACCTGCCAGCAACCCGACGGCCGCGGCAATACCCATAGCCCCTGCTATGTGGGAGAAAGAGAGGAATTGCATCCCCATTGTCTTGCCGGTCAGTTCGTTGAACAATGGCAGCAGCAGCCGGGCAAGACCTAGCCCCACCGACAGCGCGATAAAAGCCAATAAAAGAGATTCCCCCAGGAATTGCGCGATCAGCTGATGACGGAGTGCGCCAATGGTCTTACGCAACCCAACTTCTTTAGCCCTTGTGCCGGAGATGGCCGTAGAGAGATTCATGAAATTGATGCAGGCGATCAGGATAATAAAGAGAGCGACCCAGGAAAAGATACGCACATATAAGATATCGCCTTGTCCGGCAACGTCCAGCAAAAGATGAGAATGCAAATGGATATCCGTGAGCCGTTGTAAAAAGAAGAGGGGATCCATTCCGGTCTGATGGCTCTTGAAAACAGCCGGCATACGTTGTTCAAGCCGGTGGAGCATGGTGGGGTCATTAGCCGCCGTCTCCTGCAATTTGAGGAATGTGTAATAAATAAAATTCCCCCAGTAGCTGTTACTTTTCCTTTCATGTTCCTCCATGATCGACATAGGCAGCAGGGCATCGAAGCGCAGGTGTGAATTGCGGGGGACATCCTTTAACACACCGGTCACGACATAGGATGACTGGTTGTCCAGCCGCATCGTTTTTCCTATCGGGTCATCATTTCCGAAATATTTTTTCGCCGTACTTTCCGTCAGCAGGATCTCATCTTTCCGGGACAGGGCCTCTCCGGAAGATCCTTTTACCAAAGGATAATTAAACATCCGTAAAAAATTCGAATCGGCATATCCAATGGCGGCCTCTTTAAACCGGCGATCACCGTACGCCAATACTTTCTCATCGGAAAGAAGGAAACGGGTGGCTGCCTCTACCTCAGGCAGTTCCTCATGCAAAGCCGGTCCCAGGCCCAGAGGAGAAGTAGCTGCTTCCAGGCTGCCGGCTTTCAGGGTGATCCGGTAAATAGCATCCGCGTTTTTATTAAACCTGTCATAACTCAATTCGTCCTGCACCCATAAAAAAATAAGAAGGCTGACACACATCCCGATAGCCAGGCCCAGAATGTTAAGACCGGAAAATAATTTATGACGCAGCAAGCTGCGTAAGGCTGTTTTGAAATAATTTTTAAACATGCAATAGCGGTTGTGGGTTGTTTAGACAAGAATAATGCCGTCATATAATTATTTGATTTGCAATTAATTATATGACGGCTATCAATATGCTGTCCGTTTTCATTACAATCCCTGTCCGCTAAAGGTCAGACCAGGTTGATCGTGACGTTGACATTGCCGCGTATCGCTTTGGAATATGGACAGGTCTTGTCTGCGGCGTCTACCAGGGCCTGAGCGACTTCGCGGTCCAGACCCGGCAGGCTGACATTGAGGCGGGCCCGGATGGAGAATTCAGCGCCCGTCAGCAAAAGGTCCACTTCCGCGTCGATGGCCGTTTCAGCCGGAAGCGTGACCCTCATTTTGTTGGCGGCAATTCCCATCGCTCCTTCGAAACAGGCGGACCAGCCGGCGGCGAAGAGCTGCTCCGGATTGGTGCCGATGCCATCGGTGCCGGGCGTCGAAAGCTTGATGTCCAGGTGGCCATCGGAGCTGTGTGCTACCCCGTGTTCCCGGCCACCGGTAGTGTGGGTTTGGGCCGTGTATAATACTTTTGTCTTTGTTGGTGAATCTAGCTGGATGTTTTCCATTTGTTTTATTTATTAAATTCTAGTCCTATGTTCAATTAGCGCAGCGATCTGAACGACGTCCGGATCTCTTCAGTAAATGATTGCGGCTGTTCCCATGCCGCGAAGTGACCGCCTTTGGGGAGCTGGTTGTAATGGATCAGCTTGGGATATGCTTTCTCTGCCCAACTGCGCGGTGTGGCATAGAGTTCATCCGGATATACGCTGACAGCCACGGGGATGGTGATATTTCTCGGGGCGAAAAAGGCGAGCTTGTTCTCCCAATACAGACGAGCCGAAGAGACGCCCGTGTTCGTCAACCAGTAAAAGGTGATGTTGTCCAGGATGTCGTCGCGCGTAAGGCCCTCGGACTGACCGTCAAAGACGCGTGCGATGAGCGCATAACTGGCGGCGTCGTGATCGAGTATCCAGCTCGCCAGACCTATAGGTGAATCTTCGATCCCGTACAGCGTCTGCGGGCGGTTGCCCATTTCCTGCGCATAGGCCAGGCCGTGCGTATAGAAAAAGACGAGCTGATCGTACGCGTGCTTCTCTTCTGCAGAGAGGCCGGCCGGCGCCGGCGCACCGACAAACGCTGCTTTGTCGATATCGGGTGGAACTGCGCCAGGCATGTTGGTATGAATGGCGAGCAATTCCGGCGGCGCCTGCACGCCCATTAATTGAGTGATCAGCGCACCCCAATCGCCGCCTTGCGCCACAAATTTCTTGTATCCAAGACGCTTCATCAGTACGATCCATGCACGGGCGATGTGGTCGGGGTCCCAGCCTGTCGCGGTTGGCTGCCCTGAAAACCCATAGCCCGGCAGCGACGGGATCACGAGATCGAAGGCGTCCGACGCTTTGCCGCCATATGCCTCGGGATTGGTCAGTGGATCGATGATCTTCAACTGTTCGATGATCGAGCCGGGCCACCCGTGTGTGACGATCAGCGGCAAGGCGTTAGGATTTTTCGAGCGGACATGGATGAAATGAATGTCCAGCCCATCGATGTTCGTCACGAATTGGGGCAGTGCCTTCAGTCTTGCCTCGCATTTGCTCCAATTGTAGTCCGTCTGCCAATAGTGCGCGAGTTTACGCATTGTCGCGAGCTGCACGCCCTGTGTTGCATCGGCCACCGGTTCCTTTCCCGGCCATTTCGTAGCGCCGATGCGCCGGCGAAGGTCAACAAGCGCCTCCCTGGAAAAATTGATCTGGAAGGGGCGTACTGATGTGTCTGCCGCTAAAGCGGCAGGTTGTTCTTTTGTTGCTTGTGGCATTTTGGCCTCCTTTTGTTTTATGAATGTTGTCTCGCTGCGGGCGGCTTCTGCGACGAGCGGCTTCCCTTTTTCGACGACATAGATGATCTCTTCTCCCGGATGCGTGTGTTTGCCGGCCACCGCTCCCGGGAGGAAGTCGACACGCACCTGGATGACCTCACGTCCGGGAGTGCTGAGATCGTGGCGTTGCAGGTCGGTGCGTTTAATTCCCGGTATTGTGCCTTGTATCATAAAGGCGCCTGCTATCATTGCCCTTGAAAATATAGTTTTACCCCTTTTCATTGTTTAAATGGTATTTTTGAAATTACTTAATAAAGGTACCCCCGGTAGCAGGCCATCTCCAATCACTAAACAGGTAAGTCGACTAAGTTGATCCTGAACCAGGCATTTTGGAGCTTGAGGGTGCGCCATACGCCATCAGAGCGGAGCTGCAGCTAACCCGGCGCACTCCGGACGGAGGTCAGTCGGAGCTTTTCTGATATACGATACAATTAAACCCTTATCCCTTCCGTTAGTCTATTTTATCGTAAATGATAAATTCAATTCTATGAAAGCGGTATTTTTATGCGCGAGTGCAGCTTTATGTGCAGGTGTAGCGCTAGTCCTTGCCTCCTGCGGCAAATCATCCACTTCCCAGGGTAATACGGCCACTGCCAACGGCGACAGCGCCCACGTAACGGTAGTCAATGGCTATGGCGGCGGCACCTATAAAATAGGAGATACCGTCAACATATGGGCCAACGCCCTGCCCGCCAATACCATATTCGACACCTGGACCGGCTATTCGAACCTGCTGCAGAACAGTGGGGAATGGCACAATAGTTTTGTGATGCCTTCACAGGATGTGACGGTGACGGGCAACCAAAAGACATTCTCCGCCTTTTCCCTGAAATACGAAAAAATAAAAGGGGTGAACCATCTGAAAAATGTCTACTATTATTTCCCCGCCGGACACAAAGGGGTCGTATATCTCTTACATGGCAGCGGTGGCAGCGCTTCTAATATAGCTACCGACTTTGAATGGTCGCAAATGATCAATGACCTCGTATCTGCCAACTATGCTATTATCGTTACCGAGTCTGAAGAAGTAACCCTGAGTACCGACATCAACGGCGATGGGAAATTAAACTGGGATGCCTCCCCATTGGACAGCACCACCAATGTGGACTATGGCAATATCAAAGCATTGAGAGATACTTTTTATCTCCGGGGATATACCCATTCCGCCATACCCTTGTTCTCAATAGGAATGAGTAATGGCGGCGCTTTCTCCAGTGCTTTGTCTTTTCTCTATAAATTCAGGACCGGCGTTGCTTATTGTGCGCAAGGCTACCAGGTGGTCTTTAATACATCGACCATCCCTTTCCAGTTCTGTATGGCGAAGTATGACGATGCGCCGGAAGTGGGGACCCAGGGCGATGCAACAGCCCTGACCAATTCACAACAACTCACAGCGCGCGGCGTATGCAGCAAATATTTTTTACACGACAGGTCTCCTGTATACCCCGAGCGTTTTGCAAGAATGCCCGGTATAAGCATAGCTACTTCCACGGCATTCTTTAATGAACTGAAAAACAATCACTGGCTCGATGCCAAAAATTATTTAAAAGCGGTTTCCGACAGCGTGGCTCCCATTTTTGCGGCCAATCCTTCTGTCTATCCTACGTACAATGGCTTTACCATTGCACAGCGGCTTTTTGTAACCGATGAGATCGATGCTATGTACGCCGCACACCAGTTCTATACCGATCTCGACAAATCGACCATTAAGTTCCTCGATTCCCAGTGTCAGTAGGGTTCATCCGAGAAAGGTAGTCTGAAGGCGTCATTCCGAACTGCCGGAGAAAATTTCGCCCGAAATTGGTCTGCGATGCATATCCCACCATAATGGATACTTCATAGATCTTGTATTTGCCTTCGGCCAGCAACTCGGCCGCTTTTTTTAACCTTGTCACGTTGATCAGGTCGTTGGGAGAAAGGTCCGATAAGGACTTGATCTTGCGATAGAGGGTGGGTTTGCTGATGTTCATCAGCCGGGCCAGTTTTTCCACATCCAGGTCGGGGTCTTCCAGATTTTTGATAATGCAGTCATTGATATGTTCCAGGAACTGTTCGTCGGCCTTGGAATAGGCCATGCTTTTGATGTGTACCAGCGGGGAGCTGGCAAAATATTCTTTTATCTTATTCCTGTTGGTCAGGAGATTGGCTATCTGGACTTTGAGATATTCCGGGGAGAAGGGCTTTTCGATGTATGCGTCGGCGCCCAGTTCGAGCCCCTCGATCTTTGACTGCAGGGTGTTTTTTGCCGTGAGCAGGATGACGGGTATATGGCTATGTTCGAGGTCCGTCTTTATGACCCTGCAAAGTTCGAAGCCGTCCATCACGGGCATGACGACATCGGAAATAACCAGCTGGACCACATGTTCTTTCAGCAGCTCGAGTGCTTCCCGGCCATCGAGGGCTTTTATTACGGTGTATTTTTCATTGAGCTCGTGCTCGAGAAACTCCAGTATCTCTTCGTTGTCATCGGCCAGCAAGAGTAAAGGTTTTGTCATACAGCAACCTGATTTAATGGTATGGATACGAAAAAAACGTTCATATTGTCTTCGGGCTCTTTAAGGATCAGGCTCCCTTTATGCAGGTGTGTCAGCGACAGCGATAATGCCAGGCCGATCCCCGTGCCTTTTTGTTTTTCGGTCTCTTTCAGCCGGAAGAAGGGTTCGAAGATCTTTTCTTTCATTTCCATGGGGATTAAATAGCCGTCATTTTTTACTTCAATGACAAAGCTCCGGTCGCCGGGCAGCAAAGGAAATATATGCAATTCTACTTTGCTGCTGGCATATTTCACCGCATTGCTCAGCAGGTTGGTAAGTATTTTATTAAAGGCGTCGGTGTCGATGAACGCATAGACGTCTTTTGCGCCGGTGTAGAGGCTGAAAGATAGCCCTTTCTGTTCCGCCAGCGGTTTGAAACTGGTGAAAATGTCTTCTGCGATGCCGGAGATATTGGCTTCGGTGAAGCTGAGACTAAAACCTTTTATCTCGGTCTGCCGGAAGTCGAGCAGTTGATTCGTCAGGTCGACCAGTCTGTCTGTATTTCTTTCCATGATGCGGAGGCTGCCTTTTATGTCCGGGGCGTCGCCGGCCTTTCTGATGACCGTTTCCAGGGGGCCCTTGATGAGGGTGAGCGGCGTTTTTATTTCATGGGCTACATTGGTGAAGAATTGCATTTTGGCTTCGTATAATTCCTTTTCTTTTGCTATTTCCAGCTGTTCGATCCTTCTTCTCTCTTTGTCTTTCAGCCGCAGACGGTAAGCACGGGTGATGTACCACGTGAGCAGCAGGATAAGGGCTGTATAGCCTATATAAGCCCACCGGCTTGTCCACCAGGGGGGCAGTATGTCAATGATGAGGCTGGTCTCCTGACTGCCCGCGGCCTTTACTTTAAAGGTGTAGACGCCGGGGGAAAGATTGGTGAAATAGACTTTCCTGTTGGCCTTCAGATAGGTCCAGTCGGCATCCAGCCCATCCATTTTATATAGATATTCGGACATTTCCGGCGCCGTATAGCCCAGGGAGGCGAAATCTATGCTGAACGTTGACTGACTATGGGCGAGGACGATCTTATCTGTAAAGGTAATGGAATGATTCAGCGGTGATCCTTGCTTATTGATGGCGAGCTCTTTGTTGTTCACCTGAAAGCCCGTGATATAAATGGGAGGCGAAAAATCCTTTTTCAAAGATCTGCCGGGCTGGAAACGGATCAATCCTTTTACGCTGCCAAAATACATATTACCATTTCTATCCTTGAAGGCCGAGCTGAAATTGAACTGGTCGTTTAGCAGGCCATTGGCTTTTGAAAATATGGCAGCCACCTGCCTCGTGCCGATGTCGAAACAAACGAGGCCTTTGGTGGTGCTGATCCATAGTCTTTTGCGGTCATCCTCGGCGATGCTGAGGATAAAATTTGACGGGAAGCCTTCAGCAGTCGTATATCGTTTAAAGGAATGGGTCCCGGGTTCATACCGGCAGAGACCGCCTTCGGTGGCAAACCAAAGATCGTTATCGCTGTCCTGGAATATTTTGTTTACCCTGTCGTGGCTGAGACTGTTCTTGTCGCCCTGCCGGTAGCTGTAGTTGCCGCCAATTTTTGTCTTTGTGTCATAATAGTTTACGCCGTTGCCATAGGTAGCCGCCCAGATGACCCCCTGTTTGTCTTTCAAAATGCTGGTATACCAGTTATGCAGGGGCATGCCGGGCAGGAGGGAAAAATCGTTGGTCGCGCGGGAATAGAGATAAGCTCCGATGGTGGTGCCTACCATTATTTCGCCTTCTTCGGACTGGTAGAGACAGTAGATAAAATTGCTTTGCAGCATATTGCTGTCTTTTCCTTTGGCATATTTGCGGATGACTTTTCCCGTCTTTATATTCATTACGTCCAGACCGTGCTCAAAGGTGCCGATCCATAATTCGTCGCCTGTGGCCAGGAGACCATGTATATTGGTGTAGGAGATGCCGTCCTTTGTACCGGTAGGCAAATAATTCGTGAATAGTCCGGTGCTGGTGTCCAGTTTGTTCAGACCCGCGTCCTCAGTGCCGATCCAAAGTTGACCATACCTGTCTTCGATGACCTCCCGTACCACGTTGCCGCTGATGCTGTTCCTGTCTTTTTCCGGGAAGTATTTTTTTACCGTCACCGGCTGCTGCGGGAAATAGTTGATGCCCCCAAAATAAGTGCCTACCCAGATGCCGCCTTCCTTGTCGGTGCAAAACGCATAAACGGCATTGTCCGAGATAGAATAGGCATCGGTATATTCTTTATGGAGATGGGTGGACTGCCGGGTATAGAGGTCATAGATATAGATGCCGGATTCGGTGGCGATCCAACACTCGTGATCCGAGGTTTGAAGAAAGTTCCGGGCAAAGATCTCCGTATGATCGGGGTTGTAGGTAAGGACATCGGCATAGTCGCCGCTGGCCGGGTAAAATATTTTTACGCCCTGGTTGGAAGTTCCTGCCAGTATATCGCCGTTGCGGGTGGCATAGAGGTTCTCGATCCAGTTGGATACGCTCCGTGGAGAATGTCTGAACACGTCGAAAGCAGTGAAATGGTCCGTCACAGGGTCATATTTTTCCAACTGGCCCGTGGACGTAGACACCCAGACCGATCCATCAGCGAGGGTGCAGATGGAGGTCGCCTCAAAATACCGGTCTATATTGAACTGTTGTAATTTTTTCGTGGAGACGGCATATTTGAAAAGATTGAAGCTGGAAATGAACCAAAGATTGCCTGCGATGTCCATTTTTATACTCGTCACCTGGGATATGAAGGGGGTGGGGAGAAGCGTGAAACTTTCATTGGATTCATCATACCTGTATAATCCTTTGTCGGTGCCTGCCCACAGGACATGATCGTTATCCATATAGAGACTGCGGATAAAATTATTGCCGATGCTGGCCGTATCCTCCGGATCGTTCCTGAACACTTTAAAGGTATATCCGTCGAACCGGTTGAGTCCATCTTTTGTCCCAAACCAAAGGAACCCTTTGCTATCCTGTACACAGCTGAGCACTGCATTGTTGGAGAGCCCATCCTCTACCTGGTAGTGCCGGAAATAGTAGGATTGACCCACGGCGCCCAGGAAGGGGAAAAAGAGAATGGCAAGTATAAAACCCTTATAAATCAATTAGATATAATTGTTTCAGCTATAAATATAAGTAAAGGAGGCTAAGTTATTTCCATTGGGTGATAAAATTGAGAAGTTTTATCGAAATGTTGAGACGATACGGCGAGCCGAAGAAAATTATTTATACCAACTTCACAGGGTATAAATAACGATTGCCAGGCGGGAATTTTTTGCGTTGAGAGATAACCGTTAAACTGACACGTATTTAAACCCCAAAAATTGCTATATGAAAAAAATGAAAAGAAAAGGTTCAGGCCGGCCAATTAGCTTTTTGATCCTGCTGATCATGCTGATGACCGGCCAGTCTGTTTTGGCCCAGGGGAAAATCACCGGCCTGGTAAAAGATTCGGCGGGACTTCCGGTGAAAGGGGCTACCATCTCCATTAAAAATAAGAAGACATTCGCCATGAGCGGAGTGGACGGCAGCTTTAACATCGCCGCGGCACCGGGTGACGTACTGCAGGTGTCTTCCATTGGGTATGAAACAACCGAAATGAAGGTGGGCAGCAATGGCAATCTGACCTTCACGCTGACAGCAAGAGCCACTTCGATGGAAGATGTCGTCGTTGTGGGGTATGGCACCCAGCGTAAAAAAGACCTCACGGGTTCGATCTCGACGGTGAACGTCGCGGAGGCAAAGAAATACAGCGCCAGCGACATGTCCCAATTGTTGCAGGGCCGGGCCCCGGGTGTGGCGGTGACCAGTGACGGTCAACCGGGCGCTGTGCCGACGGTGCGCATCAGGGGTATCAGCACGTTTGGCGGACAACAGCCTTTTTATGTCGTGGACGGAGTGCCAGGCGCTACCATCAGGGATTTCAGCCCCGACGATGTCGAGTCGATGACCGTATTGAAAGATGCGTCGGCAGCCGCCATCTATGGTGCGTCGGCAGCCAATGGCGTCATTATCGTCACTACACACCAGGGTAAGAAAGGCGCCCCCATGAAGGTGAACTATAATGGTTATTTTGGGACGGACAATGTCTGGCAGCGGCAGAAAGTGACGGACAGGGTGCAATACCAGACGCTGAACAACGAGTCGCGTACGAACGCCGGGAAGCCTTTGTTCCCTGCGAATGATCCGACCAATCCGGGCTATGTAAAGATCAACACGGATTGGCAGAAAGAGGGATTGAAGAGGGGCACCCGGCAGGATCATTTCGTCAGCATGACCGGCGGGGGTACTTCGAGCGCCTATAATCTCTCCCTTGATTATTACGACCAGAAGGGCACATATGTCGGCAATGGCCCCGACTATCAGCGATATACGGCCAGGATCAATACCAGCGCAGAAAAAGGTATCTTAAAAATAGGCGAGTCGTTCAGCTATACGCACTCGCATGAGAATACACTGACTTTCAGGGACGATATTTTGCTGGGGGGCATTCCACCACTGATCGGCAGCCTGGTGGTGGCCATTCCTACCATGCCTGTATACGACACGGCCAATTTAAACGGATTTGGCGGCAGTAACTCCGAGTTCAATGGAGCCAACTCCTTAAATGGCATTGGCATCTACAGCATCCTCGTGAACTGGGTGGATGTGGACAGGACCTTTGGAAATGTATATGGTGAGCTCAAGCTGTTGAATAATAACGGTCATCATCTAAAATTCAGGACCAGTCTCAGCTATGACAAGACGATCACCCGGGACTACACCTGGCAGCCTCCATTTTATCTTGGGAAATTTTTTAGCAAGACCACGGCAGTGCTGAATGATAATTCGCGGGTATATACCAATGCGGCTGTTGAAAATACTTTAAGCTATGACAAGACTTTTGGCAAGCACGTCATCGAGGTGCTGGCGGGCCAGTCTTACCGGTATGGCAGCTCCGTATTGAGAGAGGCCAGGGCAGAAGGGTTTACCGCGCCTTATTATCCTGTCATCAGCAATGGCCAGACCACGTCCTCTAAAGGATCGCAGTTTGAGAATGCGTTGGATTCCTATTTTGGCCGGGTAGATTATTCTTATGACGACCGCTATCTGTTACGCGCTTCTCTTCGCCGGGATGGGTCTTCCCGATTCTCCCCGGTGAACAGGTACGGCTATTTTCCTGCCGCATCCGTAGGCTGGAAGATCAGCAGCGAAAAATTCTGGGCTGTATCGCCTGCGGCCATCACTTCGCTGAAGCTGAGGGGCAGCTATGGCAAATTGGGCAACCAGGAGATAGGGGACTACCAGTTCCAGGGAACCATCAACTCCGGCGTGGTGTATACGTTCAATGGAGTCAACTATACCGGCGGATTGCAGACGCTGGTGGCTTCCCCGGATATAAAATGGGAGTCAAAAGCCATTACGAATGCGGGTTTTGATGGTAGTTTCCTGAATGGCGCACTGGATTTCTCTGCCGAGTATTATTATGCCAAAAGCACGGATATCCTGGTGGGGATCACCATCCCTGCGAGCACAGGGTATGAGAACCTGAACCCGACTGTAAATGCCGCTACGCTGAGAAATTCGGGGGTAGAGTTTAATGTTTCCTACCATAAGTCCAGGGGTGCATTCACCTATGACATTTCCGCCAACCTGTCCACTGTGAGCAACAAGGTGCTGAAGCTGGGCGGCGCCAACCAGCCGTTGGTGGGTGTCGGTGCAAAGACGGTAGTTGGGCATGAGATAGGCGAGCATTATGGATTTGTATATGACGGCATTTTCCAAAGCCAGGATGAGATAAACAACCACGCTACGCAATTTGGCGCTCAGCTGAAGCCCGGTGATGTGAAATATAAGGACATCAGCGGCCCCAACGGTAAGCCCGACGGCGTCGTGGATGAAGCATACGACAGGACCTATCTTGGGAGCGGCATCCCCAAATTCAATTATGGGTTCAGCTTTTCTGCGGCGTACAAACATTTCGACATCGGCATCTTTGCATCCGGCAGCGCCAAATTCCTCATCAATAGCCGGATGTACAGAGATCTGCATCATTCCGCCGGCGCCCTCAATTACAGCACCGATATGCTCAACAGGTGGACACCGACGAATACCCATACGGATATTCCCCGTCTGAATGACGACGATGTCAACAACGGGAAGGACTCCAATCGTCCGGGATGGCTGCAGAACGGCACTTATTTAAGGATCAATACCGTGTCGCTGGGATATACGCTCCGTGACGGCATGATCAAGGGGATCAGCAATGCCCGTGTGTATGTCACCGGCCAGAACTTATATTCTTTCCAGGGGTACAAGGGTTATAACCCCGACTTTACTTCGGGGACATTGAATCCTGGCTTTGACTTTGGCTCGTATCCCAAACCAAGGACCTTACTGGTAGGCGTACAGGTAGGCTTTTAATTACTCTTAAATCAGAAAAAATGAAAAAAATAATATATCTGTTTGCCGGCCTGGGATTAGCTCTATCCGGCTGCCAGCGGAAACTGGATCTGACCAACCCGAATAAACAGACGACGGCTGTTTTCTGGAAGACCCGGGAACAGGCCTATGCCGGATGCACGGCGATCTACAATGCCCTGACGGTTGACGGCACCTATATGCGGTCGTTCCCGGGGCTTACCGATAGCCGGGGGGATGACTTCACCGGCGACAGTCCCTGGCTGGACCTGGTTCTGACCGGGGAGTTCATTGTTCCTTCCACTTCCGACCCGGTATTCTGGATATGGAGGGACTTTTACCTGGTGGTGAACAGGGCGAACCAGGTGATCACCTACGTAGGGGCTTATGACCCTTCGGTGTTGTCGACGGCGGAGAAGAACAGGATCCTTGGTCAGGCTTATTTCCTGCGCGGGCTGGCTTTTTACAACCTCGCCACCACCTTCAAGACGATACCTATTATCACGGAGCCGGTGAAGGATGCCACCGAATATTTCGCCCCCACTGCTACGGAAGATGTGATATGGAAGCAGATATATTCCGATCTAAGCGCTGCCGAAACCAATCTCCCTGTTTCCTACGACAATGTCGATGGTCTGGACAAAGGACAGAAAGGAAGAGCCACTAAGGGCGCTGCTGCAGGTCTATTAGGCAAGGCTTACCTGTACAGGAAAGATTACGCCAACGCAGGTACGCAATTCCAGAAATTCTTTACGGGTGGACCGCTGGCAGGAGTTTATTCTTTGATGCCCGACTACAGGGATAATTTCAAGGATATAAACGAGAACAATAGTGAATCCCTTTTTGAAGTGCAGTTTACCGAGGGCACGGGTACCGATATCAACTGGTGTTGTGATCCCGTAGGTTCCTGGAAACAGGTACAGGCGATCTCGGTGACCTATGGTATGGAAGGCGCGGGTTTTTCGGACTATCTGCCTACGCGGTGGATCTACAATGAATACAAGAAAGAAAAGGCGCTGGATGGAAAGGACGACCCCCGTCTGCTGGTGACCATTGCGTCCAAGGAGCCTGCAGACAATTCCGTACTTGCCTATGGAAGAGCATGGTGGAATCCTGATACCGCCATTTATCCCCGCAAGTACACGAATGACGGCGTAGGGAATGGCAAGACGGTGGAGAATGCGGCAGAGTCAGGAATTAACTACCGGGTGTTGCGTTATTCGGATATTTTATTGATGTACGCGGAGGTGCTGAATGAGACCAACAAGACCTCGGATGCATATTCCTATATCCAACAGGTGCGGACAAGGGCGAATCTGCCAGACCTGGCTACCACGAAACCCAATATGACACAGGCAGAGATGCGGGACCAGCTGGCGCACGAGCGGGCATTGGAGTTTGCCATAGAGGGACAGCGGATCAATGACCTCATCCGATGGGGATGGTTCTATGACGCGGCGAAGCTGGCGGAATTAAAAACACACGATAATAACTTCAATACCTATCAACCCGGCAAAGAATACCTGCCCATTCCACAGGTGGAACTGGATGTGAACAAGAACCTGAAGCCCAATTCGGCTAACTGATGCGGGAAAGGAACAAGATAGTGCTGGCGTTGCTGGGCCTGGTGTTATTCGGTTGCAGGAATAAAGAGGCCGTTGCCGACAGGCTGCATTTTACAAAAATGGATGCAGGCAAGACCCATATTGAGTTCAACAATGTTCTTACCGATAGTGATTCGACGAATGTGTTCATAGACGAATATATGTACAATGGGTGCGGGGTCGGAGTAGGCGATTTTAATAACGATGGTCTACCCGACCTCTTCTTTTGCGGCAGTATGGTCAGCAGCAGGCTGTATATCAATAAAGGTAATTTCAGGTTTGAAGATGTCACCGCACAGGCGGGGCTTCAGACGCTGAAATGGTGTACGGGCGTTAGTGTGGTTGACATCAATAACGATGGCTTCCCGGACATCTATGTCTGTGCTTCACATTCCCGGGATAAAGAACAGCGTAAGAACATGCTGTTTATCAACGACGGGAAGCTTCATTTTACGGACCAGGCGGAAGCTTATGGATTAGCCGATACCGGATATTCCACGCAGGCTGTCTTTTTTGATTACGACAAGGACGGTGATCTCGATATGTATCTGCTCAATCACGAAATATACAGCCATACGGCCAATGATCTCCGGTCCAGGGATACCAGCGGACATGCGGTCGCCCAGGACCGGTTATACCGCAATGACGGCGTGCCGGCGGGTATGTCGCATCCTGTATTTCATGACGTATCGGCTGCGGCGGGGATAAAGGAGGATGGCTATGGTCTGGGAGTCGTGGTATCGGATGTGAATGGAGATGGCTGGCCGGATATATATGTCGCCAACGACTATATCGCCAATGACCTGCTGTGGCTGAACAACAGGAACGGAACTTTTACCAATGTCATTGGCACCTCTTTACGGCACCAGAGCTATAACAGCATGGGGACGGACGCGGCGGATATCAATAACGACGGGTTACCGGATCTTGCAGTGGTAGACATGCTGCCGGAGACCAACGAGCGTAAGAAGATGATGGGCAGCGCTACCAACCAGAATAAGTTCGATATGCAACAGCGTTTTGGTTACCAGCCTTCCTATGTGCGGAATATGTTGCAGCTGAACAATGGGTGCCGGCCGGCGGAAGGACCTGGCATGAGCCGCGACCTCCCATTTTTTAGCGAGATCGGCCAGCTGGCGGGCGTATTTGAGACGGACTGGAGCTGGAGCGTATTGATGGCCGATCTTGACAACGATGGCTGGAAGGATATACATATCACCAACGGATTGGGGAAAGATGTGACGAATAACGATTATACTAATTTTGCCAGCGCTGCCGGAGACTATACGGGTAATTATAATTTTGGCGGAGAGGGGCATGCGGAACGGCGGACAGACAAAGATCATTTGGGTGTCATGCGAAAAAAGCTGGATGCATATGGCCCTGTCAAAATGGACAGCTATATCTTTCATAATAATGGCGACCTCACATTCAGCGATGTGTCGAAACAGGCGGGGATCGACGTCCCTGCGATATCGAATGGTGCGGTGTATGTGGATCTCGACAATGACGGCGATCTCGACCTCGTAGTGAATAATATCAACCAGCAGGCGTTCGTGTGGAGAAATGATATTCGCAGCCGTGTTACGGATAGTGTACACAATTTTCTGGGGGTGCAGCTTGATGGTCCGTCCGGCAACAGGGCGGGGTTTGGCGCGAAGGTGATGCTCTTTAATCATGGCAGCCGGCAATTTTTGGAGCAGTCGCCGGTGCGTGGATTCTCTTCGTGCGTGGATGACCGGTTGTTTTTCGGGGTAGGGAAGGAGCAATGGGTGGATTCCGTTATCGTGGAGTGGCCGGATGATAAGGTGCAGGTGATCAGGCGCGTTAAGGCGAATCAGTGGATGCATGTGCGTTATGGGGAGGCGAAGACTCCGCACATATATGGGGAGGCAATGGACGATGTTTTGTTAAAAGATGTCAGCGACGAATATGGGATCAGCTTTAAACACGCGGAAACTCCGCATTATGATTTCGGGGAACACCAGCCCATCCTGCAAAAATATTCCCAGATGGGTCCATGCATCGCCACCGGGGATGTGAATGGCGACGGGCTGACAGATTTTTTTGTCGGCGGGGCGGCTAATCAGTCGGGAAGGATCTTTATCCAGCGGCCTGACGGGAGGTTTGATGCAAAAGACCTTACCACCGGCATCAAGTCTGCCGAAGACCTCGGCGCCGTCTTTTTTGATGCGGACGGAGACCAGGATATTGACCTGCTCGTCACCGGCGGCAGTTCGGAATTCGGTGTGGCGAAATACAATCAGCCGCGGTTGTACATTAACGATGGCAAGGGGCATTTTACCCTTGATGAAGCCGCTTTGCCGGCGATAACCGACGTCACCAGGGCGGTGGCAGTCGCGGACCTCGACGGGGATGGCGACATGGATATTTTTATTGGCGGACGGGTTGCCGCGCAGCACTATCCGCAGTCGCCAAGAAGCTATGTGTTGCGCAACGACCATGGGAAGTTCAGCGATGTGACCAAAGAGGTCTGTGAGGATCTGCTGTTCCCGGGGATGATCACGGATGCAGTGTTTACGGACATCGACGGCGATAAAAAAGCCGACCTGGTGATCTGCGGAGAGTGGATGGGGGTGCGTTTCTTTAAACAGAAGGGCGGCAGGCTGGTTGAAACGACGGCTGTTACGGGTCTTACGCAAATGCGGGGATTATGGCGCTGTTTACAGCCGGTGGACATCGATAAAGACGGGGATATGGATCTCGTGGTGGGTAATGCGGGGCTGAATAACAGGTATGGGGTTAGCCCGTCGCGGCCGATGAAATTATATGCAAAGGATATAGACAATAATGGCGCTGAGGAACTGATACCCGCATATTATATAAAGGATGGCACGGGTGGGTATCAATTGTTCCCGGCGGTGGACAGGAACCAGCTGGCGCAGGAGATACCTGCGGTAAAGAAAAAGTATTTGTTGCACAAGGATTATTCGACGGTGACCATGGCGCGGCTGATCGATGATTTTGGCGCTGACGGGTGGACGGTACTGACCTGCGAGACATCGGCCAGCGTATGGCTGGAGAACAAGGGAGGTGGGAAGTTCACGGCGCATGTATTACCTCTGAAGGCGCAATTCGCGCCCGTCAATAGCATCGTGACGACCGATGTGGATGGGGATGGCGTCATAGACCTGATCATGGCAGGCAATGAATACCAGGCGGAATCCAACACCGGCCGCTATGATGCATCCTATGGCCTGGTGTTGAAAGGAGATGGCAGGGGGAATTTTGTGCCGGTGGACCCGGCACCCGGCGCCGGACGATCAGGCAGCGGATTGATCCTGGACGGAGACATCCGGGATATGAAAGTAATTGGGATGAAAGATAAGAGCAGGCTATTGCTGGCCGCTCCTAATGATAGTCAACTTAAAACATTTTATTTCAGATGAACCACATGAAGAGATCGATATTTATTTTCGGGCTTATTCTTTTTGTCGCCTGTTCAAAGAGCGGTTCGGGAAACAATGGGGGAGATCCGCCCGTGCCCACCCCTCCGCCCGCGGCGGCCTTCGATATCAATTCCATCAGTGACACGTATGCGTCGGTGACGCCGATGGCGGATTACCAGCAATGGGGATCGTACAATGTCCACGACCCGGCCATCATCAAGACAGGAGATTATTACTATTGTTACAGCACGGACGTGGGCTATGGCATCGATGTGCGTGCGGGTCTGCAGATACGCAAGTCGAAGGACCTCGTGGAATGGACCTATGTCGGATGGGTATTTAGCGACCTGCCTGCCAAGGGTAAGTCCTTTATACAGGGGGCCGGCGGCACGCCTTTCAATGCGTTGTGGGCGCCCTGCGTGGTGAAAGTGGGGTCGGAATACCGGCTCTATTATTCGTTGTCCAGCTCGACACCAAGGCTGAGCGTCATCGGGCTGGCGACGGCCGCCAATCCCGAGGGGCCCTGGACGGAAAAAGATCTCGTCGTTGTTTCCAAGAGCGACAATGTGACGCAGACAAATGCCATCGATCCTTCCGTTCTGGTCACCACCTCCGGAGAACACTGGATGGTGTACGGATCGGCCTGGGATGGCATCTATTCAGTAAAGCTCGATCCTGCGACGGGCTTGGCGGCTACTTCCGGCGACAAAGGCAAGCGTGTTGCCAACAGGGGATTCACCAGCGGCAAGTATAATGGCAATATCGAAGGGGCTGAGCTTAGGTATAACCCATCGCTGAATAAATATTTTTTGTTTATCGCCTATGACTGGCTGGAGACAAAATACAATGTGCGGGTGATGCGGGGTGACAAGCCCGACGGCCCTTTTTACGATTATACCGGGGCGGACGCCAATACCGATGTGGATCATGGGCCGATGATCATTGCGCCGTATAAATTTTCCGGTCATAGCGGCTGGCAGGGTGTATCACACTGCACGGTATTCGACGATGGCGCCGGGCAATATTTTATAGCGCACCAGGGAAGACCCGGTGTCGACAAATACTATATGGACCTGCATGTCCGGAAATTATTCTGGACGGCGGACGGCTGGCCTGTCGCCTCTCCCGAGCGGTATGCCTGGGAAAAAGATTCGCTGATATCGCAAAACGATGTGGCGGGTAATTGGGAAAGGATCGTGCTGAATTACACGGTCGTGCCAGGCTATTCCGCAGAACAGACCTCGCCGGACTTCCAGCTGCCGGTGGATCTGTCGATAGATGCGGGCGGGACCTTGAATGGCAATGCGGGGGATACCTGGTCTTACAGTGCGCCCTGGCTGCAGTTGAAATGGAGCAACGGCACTACGGAAAAGGTCTTTGTCCAAAAAGGCAGGGACTGGGAAAACAAAAAGAACACTATTATCTTCACCGGCTTGAACAATGCAGGGACGGCCGTATGGGGCAAAAAAAAGTAATAAGCGTTTTATGAGTATAAAGAAATGGTTAGCCTTATCGGTATTTGCTACAGGGCTCTGTGCTCCTTTCCGGATGAGTGCGCAGGGAAAAAATGAGATCGTCATAAAGGCAAATACGCCCATTGCGGAAGTACAGCCCACGATGTGGGGGATCTTTTTTGAGGACATCAACCTGGGTGCGGACGGCGGCATCTATGCGGAGCTGGTGAAGAACAGAAGCTTTGAGTTCTATGAGCCGATGATGGGCTGGAAGGTCCATCAAAATAAATTTAGAGAAGGCAGCGTGCTGGTGCAGAACCGCAAGGAAGTCTCCAGCTCGAATCCCCGTTTTTTACGAGTGACGAAAAGCGATGCTGCGGATACCCTGGGTATCAGCAATGAAGGGTTTCGGGGTATGGGCATCAAAAAAGGATTACGTTATGATTTCTCGATGTTATACCGGTTGCCGGTTGCGGGTCTGGTCGTACATCTGGAGCTGGTGAGCAGCACGGGGCGGGTGATCGGGGTTTCGTCGCTTACGCCTGCCGTCACGCCGGGCCAGGAATGGAAGAAGACGAGCGTCAGCCTAAATTCGACAGATTCCGCCTTAAGGGGTCACCTGAATATATGGTTTGAGGGCAGCGGTTCGATCGACATGGATATCGTGTCTCTTTTTCCCTCGGATACCTGGAAGGGGCGTCCCGGCGGGATGCGGTCGGACATGATACAAATGCTGGCGGATATGAAACCTGGCTTTATCCGCTTCCCAGGAGGCTGCATTGTGGAAGGACATGACCTGTCAGTACGGTATCAATGGAAAAAGACATTGGGCCCTGTCGAGGACAGACAGCTCATTGTCAACCGGTGGAACTATGAGTTTGCTCATCGTCCTACGCCGGATTATTTCCAGACCTTCGGTCTTGGCTTCTATGAATATTTTCAGCTGGCGGAAGACATCGGTGCATCGCCATTGCCGATCCTCAATTGCGGAATGGCGTGCCAGTTCAACACGGCGGAAGTCGTACCGCTGGACGAGCTGGATCCTTATGTGCAGGATGCGCTGGACCTCATCGAGTTTGCCAATGGGGATGTAAATACAAAATGGGGTAAGGTGAGGGTGGATATGGGGCACCCTGCTCCTTTTCATTTAAAAATGATGGGCATTGGCAATGAGAATTGGGGCCCCCAGTATATCGAAAGACTGAAGGTATTTACCAAAGCCATCAAGGCAAAATACCCGGATATCCAGCTGGTCAATAGCAGCGGCACCGATCCCAACGGGGACAGGTATGACTATCTGAACAAGGAGTTGCGGAGCATGCATGCGGATATCATCGATGAACATTATTACCGGCGGCCCGAATGGTTCCTGCAGAATGCACGCCGGTACGACTCCTTTCCCCGTAATGCTTCCCGGATATTTGCAGGCGAGTATGCCGCACAAAGCGATAAGACGGTGAGTGTAAATAATAAGAACAACTGGCAGACGGCCTTGTCGGAAGCGGCTTTTATGACGGGTCTGGAAAGGAATGCGGATGTGGTGGCCATGGCCAGCTATGCTCCCTTATTCGCGCATGTCGACGGTTGGCAATGGACGCCGGACCTTATCTGGGTGGACAATCTGCGGGTGAACAGCACCCCCAATTATTATGTTCAGAAATTGTTCTCGGTAAACAAGGGCACTCATGTCGTACCTGCTCTTCGTAATAATAAAGTGTTGGCGGGCGAGGATAGTCTTTATGCGTCTGCCGTAATAGATAAAGCCACCGGGGAGCTCATTGTGAAGCTGGTGAACGTTTCGGCCATGACGCAGACCCTCCAGTTGAATATCGAAGGGGCGGGGAAGCTCACGGGTAAAGGCGCGCTTACCATTTTGCGCAGCGACGAAATGGCCACGGTGAACAGTATGGGCAATGCGCCGGCGGTGAGCCCTTCCGATAAGGAGATAGATATAAAAAAAGGGAAATTGAATATCGACGCCAGTCCTTATTCATTCACCGTATTCAAAGTCAAACTACAATCTTCGGCATTGGCTGACAATACCGGTGCTGTCAAATGAAAAAAGCCATTTTCATAATTTGCCTGCTTTTCGTACAGGCTGGGTTGTCCGCACAGCGGGTCGATACAGGTATGTTCCTGCCAACGCGTCAGACGCCTGTGCATGACCCCGTCATGATCCGGCAGGACAGCACGTATTATCTTTTCTGCACAGGCATGGGTATAACGGTCTATTCGTCGAAGGACAGGGCGACATGGAAAAGGGAGAAACCTGTATTCGGGCAGGCGCCCGAGTGGGCGGTGAAGGCTGTCCCGGGCTATCACGGGCATACCTGGGCGCCCGATATCAGCTATCACAATGGGCTATATTATTTATTTTATTCGGTGTCTGTTTTTGGAAAGAATACATCCTGTATCGGGCTTGCTACCAATACCACTCTTAATCCTGCGGCAAAAGATTTTAAATGGACCGATCATGGAAAGATCCTTCAGTCGGTGCCCGGGCGGGATATGTGGAATGCCATCGACCCCAACCTGGTCCGGGACGAGCTTGACCAGCCCTGGCTGGTTTTTGGTTCGTTCTGGGAGGGGATCAAGCTGGTGCGGCTGGCCCCGGATCTGAGCTCCGTAGCCAGTCCCGGGGAATGGTACACGGTGGCCAGCCGGAACAGGAACCCGGTGCTGCCCGACTCGGTGGCGGGGGATGCGGCTATAGAGGCGCCGTTTATTTTCAGGAAGGATAAATATTATTATCTTTTTGTATCCTTCGATTATTGTTGTCGTGGCGAGAAGAGTACGTATAAGGTGATGGTGGGAAGATCTTTGCGGGTGCAGGGGCCATATGTGGATAGGGATGGGGTGCCCATGAATCTGGGGGGCGGGTCCCTGGTAGTGGAAGGAAATAAGGAATGGATTGGGGTAGGGCATAGCGCGACGGTGAGCTTTGACGGGGTGGACTACCTGGTGTTTCACGGATATGATGCGGCTGATGGTGGGAAGTCGAAGCTACGGATAGAGAGGATCCTTTGGACCAATGGATGGCCGAATATGCTTATTTTTGCCCAATGACCCACACCCTTCGCCTGACTCGCCTGACCCGATCCTTGCAAGTAATTCTTTTCCTTTTATTCTCCGGCTGGCTGATCTTATTCATTATCAGCCCCGTCAAAATGTTCCCGGACTCCTATGGATACTTCGCGGATGCAAAAAATCTGTTCGACCCGGCCTATCAGACAGTGAGACCCGTTCTTTTCCCATTCTTTCTGCGGGTACTGGACGGCACTCCCCTTAAAATGAGCATCGTCGCGTATCTGCTCAACTGTGCCAGCCTGTTAGCACTGGTAAAGATGGCCGCGGGAAAACAGCCTTTGTTTTCCCTTAGGAACACCATCGTCCTGATATGCTTCTTCCTGCTGACGGGTCTCTGGAGTTATTGTGGGACCTATCTGACCGAGTCCATTCTTTTTTCGGTAACGCTATGGATCTTTATCCTTCTTGTCAGAATAGTATTCCCGGCGGGGAGACAACATCCGCTGCTCATCATCCTGTATTCTTTATTGATATGTCTGCTGGCAACAATCCTAAAGCCATGGATAATGATCATGGTGTTGTTGAGCGGAGTCTTTTTATTTTTAGCAAGCTTTATCTTACGGGGGGGCCGTTTGCAACGACTGCCGTCTTTTATCCTGCTGACCGTTAGTGTCGTTTTATTTTTTGCGGGTCTGCATTATAACAGGGGCAAAAGCGCGGAAAAGGCCAATATGGTAGTGCTGATGATCAGCTCCGGTAATGAAGACGATCTAAGAGAAAGACTTGCTAGCGACAAAGGATTAAGCAAGGACTCCGCCGCATTCATAGCGGCGCTCGTGGCCGATATTGACCTCATCAATCATAAATATCAGCGCAATCCCTGGCTGGCATCGGCGACAACCGAGCTGAAGGTCTTAAACCTTTTCGATAAGAAATATGTACCGGCTATCGATAAGGCATTTCATATCATGTATTTCGAGCATTTCAAGGACCTTATTGGCCTGGGGCTCCTATCCCTTGAAAGACATGTATCGCAGCTGCGGTTGGGTACGTCTTGTTTTGAAGTTGCCTATGGACCGGAATTGCCCGGTTTACGTACATCCGCTGTCATTATCATAGTTAGCTTTGCGCTGTTGTTGGTCATTTATCAGTCTACGCGCCCCGATGCGTCGGGCAAGGGAAGGGTCGGTCTGAAACCCATGAGGCAGTTCCTAAAGGAGAACGCGCAGCTTACCATTTTTACGTCGGCGATCTTATTGGCGGGTATTATTTTCAGCATCTTCCTCTGCGTGGCTGGTGCAGATGAACTACAGCGCACCGTGCTGCCTGCGGCACTTTTTCAGTTATTTGCCCTGGCCTGGCTTATACTCCGGAAGGGGGCCGGCGGCGGGGTATCGTCAACCTCCCCCCCGGGATTATAGAACCACGAATCCATTCAGGAAGTTTTCCAAGGTCTTATAGTTGGGATAAAATAAATTATCCACAGTGCCCGTCACCAATTGAACTGTTCCTGCGGAGCTTGAATAAAAGTACCCGAACCATATAAAGTGTATTCCGTTGACCGTTCCTTTGTATTCCAGGCTAAGAACTTTTACGCCATTTACCATCCGGTACTCATTTTTTATCATTTCGACATCGATCGCTCTTTTTTGTGCATTTCCCAGGACCATATCGCGCAGGTTTTCAAACGGCACCTCTACCTTTTCAGTTATAATGAAGGCGTAGGAATCCAGCGCTTTTAGCCTGAATCGGTATTCTGATGGTGCATTAGGAGCGCTTTTTTCAAATTCCCATTCGCCGGGGGTGATATATACGCCGGCATTTATGGTTTTACTTTTTACTAAAAAAGTGGCGAGCTTGTCCCTGGTAAAAGCAGTCTTGTTGAGAGCCATGAGGGAGTCGTGAGGAGACGGATGTTTTTTTTCACCGGCATATTTCCAGGTGCCATTGGCATACAAAAGGACTTCATCGCCTACGTCTGTAATGGCCTTGGTCTGTGCGTTGCCCGCATACACGCCGGTTGTCAGCGATAAGAGAAGTAGAAATTTTTTCATGGTACTGGGTTTATAGATTCATCTATAAACGCAGAAATGGCAAAAAGATTTTTTGCAGGTGGTAAGAGTTATCACCTAGGTCTGGCAATGGCCAGGGTGGTCCAGGTCGGACCAGCGCAAGGATAAAAGTTTGCCCGGTGTTGACATGCTATAAAAATACTCTTTTTCGGGCAATGACCATTTGACAGGGCTCAAAAGGGGCGGACAATATCCTAGTCATACCATGAGAACGTACTCAGCGTTTCAAAATGGGTTCCCTTTTTCGGTCCGCTGGTCCACAGGAGATCTCCTGTCTTTACGGTGGGTCTGCCGGCCGCATCATAGGTATATTTATAAGTCACTTCGTAATTGTCGCCGTCACCGGTGGCGATCTCCTTGCGGGGATTGTTCGCTTGCAGCCTGAACTCCGGCAGAAGGATCAGATGGGTCAGCTGGATGGGATGTAACAAAGAGAATCCATCAGCGTTGGGCTTGTCATCGTAGTCTTCGTAATTGGAAATAAAGGTAGCGTCCTGTTGCGGGCCGACGGCACGAAAATGATGGATCAGCTGTTTCAGATTGCCATCCGGATAATAGCTGAATTGCTGCGTCCTTTCAATGATATAGCCGACATCGCCTTCCCTTAATTGCCATTCGACTTCCTGCAATTGGTTGGATGCGTTATAGGTGATGAAGCATCTCCTGGTTACTACCTGACTTACGTTTTTTACCAGGATGACAGTCAGATTGCCGTTAGTGTAAAGATATTGCAGCGTATCCCTGTTGGCCATGGCCTCCTCCATCCTGCTGATCTTTTTGTCAGCATAACGCACGTTATAGACCAACAGTCCTGAATAGATACTGGCATGTATAATATCTCCCGAATCATTATATTCAAAGTGATAGGAGGGAGAAGGGAGATTTTTTTCGGTCATGTCCTTTAGCCGCACTTTGACTGGCGCCGGCGGATTACCCGGGGGTGTGGGATGGTCTTTACGGCAGGACGCGATGGTAAAAAGGATGGCGAGGGATAATAGGTATGGTGCTTTCATGGTATTTCTTTTGACAGGTAAAAATACAACCAGGACGAATTGCGGGATCTGTATATCTAACGAAAGGCGGCAGTAAGCTTCCCTGCGGCCCGTAACTAAAAAAACCGGCCGTGACCGGCCGGTTTTTACGTTTTTACGTGAATGGGTTCATTAAAAAGCCAGCGTCTCTGCATTCAGGTCCACCGTGGTCCAGTTGCCTACCGTCACCACCAGGTCGTGGTTATTCGGCAAGGCGACCGCGACATTCTTATTCACGGGTGTATTCGAGACCTTATCCACCGACATGGCTTTCACCGACACATTTTTCGCCGTGCTCCGGTTACCCAGCCGGAACAGGCTCAGGTCGGGCGCTACGGTGATGTCCATATCCGTCCCCGGTCCACCGCCGACACCGCTAACGGCCAGCGAACGAACCTGGTTGTTGACCAGCCTGGAAAAGGTGACGGTGAATTCTTTCTCTACATGCGGGGTGAACCGCAGTTGCGAACTGTCGGCGTTCACCAGCAATACGTCGCGGTGTCCGGGCTGTGTGGCCACATTCTCTATCTTGATCGTGGTCCCGTCGGGCAGGATGCTGTTGAACGTATAGTTTCCGGCGCCGTTGCCTACGATGTTCCGGGTGAGGTTCTTACCCGTCGGCAGCATGTATGCTCCTTTCAGCAGATAGCATGGGTGACTGTCGGGCATTTCACTATAGATCCTGTTATTGAAATTCCCAACGCGTAATCCATTCTCGTCCGTAATTTCCAGATCGGCGGGGCTTAACAGGAAGTCGATGATGAAGCTTGTCAAGCCGAAAGGTCCGCTGAAGGGCAGGCTATGATCGGCGAGGTTATAATCCCCGTTCGTCCAATGTCCCAGCGTAATGCCCATGTTGCTATCGAATTCCGGCGCCGTGTCGGGTATATAGGAGTAGTTCAGTACGCCTCCATCTACCCTGAACTCCAGGCGGCAGTTAGGGTTGTTTGGTTTGTTACAATCCCAGCAGAATAGTTTCACTTTGTCCAGCGAGGAGATCGTCGTGGTGCCGTCGGCGCTCAGTTGGGGGCCAGGATGGCCATCGGGATATACGAAGCGGTAAGGCATGATACAATGCGAATCGCTCAGCTTGTCGAAGTAGCCGGAATCCCACACTTCTCCGGAAGGGATAAAGAACAGCAAAGGCGCCACATTCCGGTCGCAGCCTGTTAAGAAAGTCTTTTCGATCTGCCGGGTCGACAGATCTACCCGGGCGATGCCCTGGCGGCCCTGGTCATGAAAATGCAGAAGGGATTCCCGGCTGAGCAGCTTGCCATGTACGGCAGTCAGCAATTCGTGAATGCTGTTCTTTGTGACCGTATTTATATTGATCCCTGTCCAAAGCTTATCTGCTACGAAACTGGCCAGCGAGGTACAGAAGCCCGTTGCCAGCCCGCCATTGGCCGTGCCTTTCAAAAAGTAATTATAGAAACCGTAATAGGCGGCGGTGAGAATAGGGTGGCCGAAGACGGGGTCCAGTTGCTCATGCCATACCTCAACTGCTCCAAAGGTCTGCTCGTAGGTGCCCCAGGAAGGGATGCCGTCTGTGAAGTTGGGGAAGGGCAGATCATTGACGCCATAGGTGAAGGGGATCTCCAGGATATGGGGTTTGGTAGCCGTCCTGGAATTGCTCACCAGCCCGTCGGGGTTGCGGACGGCAACGGTGACGGTACCGCCGCTGCTGCCCATGCCGCCGGAGCCTGGCATTGTGAAGCTGAGTGATTTCCCTGCGCCGTCGACTATTCCCGGAATAGCGTTTCCGTCTATCAGCACTGAAGCATTGGGAAGAAAGGCTTTGCCTACGATGGTGACGGGCATGGCTGGGAGCAGCGATGCGGGTAGGGCATCCAGCTCGGGTTTAACGCGAATGGGTATGCGATTGCTTTCCGTCCCGTCGGCAGAACGTTGTACGAAGACGGAATGCGTACCGCCGGGAATGGTAAGGGGGACCGTCGCCGAGATGCTTTCGTCGGGGTTGACGACAGGCACCAGCGGAGCCTGGCCTTCGATGACCACCCGGTCATTCGCGGTGAAGCGGCTACCCCGTATAGTGATGATATTGCCCGGGAATACATCGTTGGGATCGATGGTGGTAATGAAGGGGCGGGTCAGCAGGTCGTCCCAGGCTGCTTCCGTGAATTCGAAGAAGCTGTCGCTGGCTTCTGCACCTGTATTACTGCCATCCGGCCCTACGGCACCGGGCTGTCCCTGGGCACCATTATGTCCGTCGTTGGCGTCGTGACAGGTCTCACCTACGCCGCTGCGTCCTCCATGTCCTCCGGCGCCTCCGTTGCCGCCGGGGCCGCCTTTTCCTTTTTGGCCGCCCTGGTTCTTCCATTGGAACTGGCCGGCGGTGACCGTCGTAGCCAGGGTGCCATCCAGCACGCCGATGGTGATATTGCCGCCATTTCCTCCGTTGCCGCCACGTCCTCCGTTGCCACCGCGGCCGCCGTCGCCTCCGTCGCCGCCGTCGCCGGGATCCGTATCACAATGCCAGCCGAAAAGCCACCAGCGGTGACCAACATGTCCATCAGCCCCACGGCCTCCGTTGCCGCCTTTCTGGCCTTTGCCGCCGATGATCCCATCCTCTCCGTTGAGGTCGATGGAAGGGACGTTCGTGAGGTTCTTTACCCACATTTCCAGCGCAGGTGCATTGCGGCCTACCGAGCCGTTGATACCGGTGTCGCCGGCACTGCCGTTATCGCCGTCCAGACCGTCCAGGGAATTGGGTTTAGTTTGCACACCGCTCCAGCCGCGCCCATTCAGATCGGGATTATCCAGCCGGGGAGGAGTGCTGCCGCCGGGCCGGCGCCAGGTGATCTTTGCATTGGGGCCGCATACAACGCTTTCTGCGATGATATATAGTTTCTCTACATCGGGCTCTACGATGAGCTGGGTATTTGTCAGGTCCAATGTTCCTGCAATGATGACGGAAGTATTCACCGGCAAGGTCTTGATGAACATCGTCACCGGGGAATAGACAAGTCCCGGCCAGGCGCCGGGTGACTTTGCTTCCAGACCGGCCAGCAATGTCTCCTTGTTCATAACCGTCAGCTCGGGTTTGCTGATGTCGATATAATCGGTGAGGGGGGTATTTAGCCGGAGGGTCCTTGCGACAGGCTGACCGTTGCCATTGGCCGCGGGGGCCACGGTAGCGCGGTCAACGACAGCGGCGCCAGCGCCAGCCACGGCTGTTGGCTGATGACCGGCCGCGGCTGAATGATCGAGCGCTGCCGCACGATCTACCACTGCTACATGATCTACCGTCGCTGTACGATCGACTACTGTCGGACGATCGACGGCTGCTGCATGGATGGCCGCTGCCGCGGCAGGAGTGACCGTCGTGGTTGTACCGACAGGATGCACGGTCGTCACCACGCCGGCGGTACCGGTGGCCGTTACAGCCGTCACAGCGGTTCCGCCAACCTTAGCTGCTTTCAGGACGGTGGTGCTATTCCGGTTGGGAAGATAAGTGGCCAGCTGTGTCTTTTTCTCATCGGCCGTCAGTCCCTTGAATTTCGTGGCAAGGCTTCCCCAGTCGATGGTATTCAGGACGCTTTTCTTTCCTGCGACGAGTATCTTTCCCCGGGTGATCGTCGTAGGGACGGTGATCCGGAGTGTGCTGAGGTCGCTGATCTTTTCGACCCCTGCTGCATTCATAATGTCCTTGATGGGCTGCAGCCGGGCATGGCTTTCATCCAGGCTGGGGTATACAGTGACTGGTACCTTCAGGCCGAGTTTGGCTTTAAGACTCTGCTCCAGCCTGGCGGCATTGCTTACCCGAACATTGTTGGCGGCGGCTGTATAGGCGCCGTCACGGATCTGGATATCACCGATGATGCCTTTGTAGGCATAGGCTATCCCATCGGCTCCGGTACCGATGCGGAAGCTAAGGGGGCCCACCGGGGTCAGCGCGCCGGGCAGGCTGAGCGTTCCTACGTTCCTGCCGTCGACCTCCAGACTGCATACACCCTGGGTATCCCGGGTAAAGATCAGTTTCTGGGCCTTACCGGCGACCAGCGGCGCGGAACTCTTAACGGATCTCCAGCCGCCGTTCTGCAGATTGATGCTGCCGTTGAGGAAACCCTTGTCATCGATGAAGAGGGCAATGGGAGGGGTCTGCGATTCCATTATGTTCTGACGGCTACCCGTAAGTGCTGCCGGCGTGACCGTGGCTTCCAGGGTAAAGCTGCCGCTTTTGCTGATCTCCGGCACAGGGCCGGTCTCGATAAAACCGTGATTCACCTGGAATTGATTTTCTACCATGGTGGGCGTTACGTCCCCATTCACTTTCAGTTGGGTGCCTTTGACAGAACCGTCAAACACACTTTTGTTTTCCGTCCGGACAAAAAGCAATGTTTTCATCGTTTCAGTTTTTAGGAGTGAGTAATACAATACAAAACAGGCCTGCCACGGCGAGCGCGTGCAGAAGAACAGGTAGTTGTTGCGATGGGAAAAAGTTCAGGAGAGGCCTAACAAGGATGCAAGATAATAGCTAATTTATATATTTAAAATACTATTTTGTGGTTATCAGGCTCACGACCACCGGCACCCTGATGGTCTGTCGGGTAAAAGTAAGCCTGCCGGAGCGGAGATCCCGCTTAAATACGGCTATGTTATCCGTGTCGCGATTGGCGACGAACAGGTATCCGCCACTTTTATCGATACAGAAATTCCTGGGGAAAAGACCTTCCGTATAGACATCTTCGATGCGTCTCAGCCGGCCCGTGAGGGAGTCGATGGAAAAAACGGCCAGTCCCTTCGCCCCGCTGTTGGAGGCATACAGGAATTTCCCGTCCGGCGAAATATGAATATCCGTATCGGAATTCCTCGGCATTCGCTCCTTTGGGAGCATATCCAGGTGTTCCATAGCGACCAGTGCACCATTGGATGGATCCACCCGGTAGGAACTGATGGTAGAGTGAAATTCTTCTGCGGAAAAGGCAAACCGGCTATCCTGGCCGATGGCAAAATGTCTGGGGCCGGCGCCGGGGGGGCTTTTGACATAAGGAATTTCGGCCGGCAGCATTTTGCCGCTATCCGTCACCTTGTAGATGAGGATCTCGTCGATGCCCAGGTCGGATGAATAGATATATTGGCCATCCGCGGACGGAATGACACAGTGTACATGAGGCGTCTTCTGTTCGGGTCTGGGGCCGCTGCCATGGTCTTGTATCACGTCCGATGGCGCTGCCAGGCTGCCGTCGTTATTAATGGGGTACACGGCAAAATTCCCGCCCCCATAATTGGAGACATACACGAACCGACCTTTTGGATCTACGCTCACGTGTGCGGGGCCCCTGCCTTCCGAGGATCGCTCGTTGATTTTTGTCAAATACCCGGTTGACGGGTCGATCGAAAAAGATATTACGCTCGCGCTAAAAACAGCATACAGAAAATGGCCGTTGGGATGCAGGGCCACGAAGTTGGGGTTCTTTCCTTCGGAGAAGACCTGTACCTCTCTCAGCGAATGATGCGCCCTGTCAAATTCCAGCACATAGAGACCCTTACTGTCTCTTTCCGAAAAGGTCCCCGCGTATACGAATTCTTTGGGCGTCTGCGCCAGGGCCGAACCGGCCGTGGTTCCTGCGAAAAAAATAAGGAAGAATAGCTTTTTCATTTTTTTTATTTCGGTAATGCATAAGCGACGATATACCCGGCAGGGTGGTCCTTACCCCCGGCCACCGAAAGGGCGATATACTGTCTGCCGCCCGCCATATAAGAGCAAGGCGTGGAAGACCCGTGGCCCGGAAGGATGGTTTCCCATTTCAATTTTCCGGTAGCCTTATCGAAGGCGCTTAATTTTTTGTCCCTGGTGCCGCCAAGGAATACCAGCCCCCCGGCCGTAACGATGGGGCCGGGCGAGCTTTCCGTTCCCGTGATGGGATCCCCTTTTTTCTGCAGCCCGGGAAAATTGCCGACCGGTATTTTCCATTCATATTCGCCGGTGTTCAGATTGATGGCATTCAGGGTTCCCCAGGGTGGTTTAATGGCGGGGTTTCCGCTGGCATCTTCGAAAGGCGCATACGCCGACAGATTCAGATACGTAGAGGCCGTATCTTTTTTCGAAAAGGCCTTCATGTTCGTACGGATCTCTGCCAGGTCCATCGCTTTTTTTTCCGCCTCATCGTTCCGGATATTGAAGAGATAGGCGACGATGGCTTCTTCCTGTCCTTTCAGCATCGCTTCGAAAGGCGGCATTTTGCCGCCACCCTGTCTTATTTTATTCAATACCTCTTCCTTTTTCAATCTTTTTTCAAGACCTACCAGGGATGGATAGACGCCTTCCAGCCCGTTGCGATCCTCGCGGTGGCAGCTGGTACACCAGGTGGTATAAAATTCTCTACCCGCAAAAAATGGGGATGCATGTTCCGCGTCTCCGTCCTTTCCGGCATTCGCGCCGTCTTTCCTGGACCCGATCTTTTGCAGGTGATCGATCTCCGGCGCCTCATTGGCTTTTACGTATAATATCCCCGAAGCCGGATCATAGGCCGCTCCGCCCCATTCGATGCCGCCGACCGAACCTGGCAGGTTGAGGCTTCCTTTCAGGGAGGGCGGGGTGAACAATCCATCATAGCGCAAAGTCCTAAATCGTTTTATCAAAGAGTCATGGGCGGCAGGAGTCTCGCCTGCCAGGTCGTCCTCCGTCATCCCTTGCCGGGAATAAGGCGCCGGTCTGGCAGGGAAAGGCTGCGTGGGCCAGGCTTCCTCTCCCGGAACGTCCGAAGCGGGCACCTTTCTCTCTTCGACAGGATATAAAGATTGCCCTGTCGTCCTGTTCAATAAATAAACAAAGCCGACCTTCGACGTCTGCGCCACCGCATCTATTTTTTTGCCATCCTTCATCACCGTGACGAGATTGGGCGGCGCGGGAAGATCATAGTCCCATAGATCGTGGTGGATCGTTTGAAAATACCAGATCAGCCTGCCTGTTTTTGCATCCAGGGCTACCACGCAATTGCCGAACAGGTTTTGTCCTTTCCGGTCGGCCCCGTAATAGTCGTAGGAAGGCGACCCCGTCGCCAAAAAAACCATTCCTCTTTTCTCGTCTACGCTCATGCCGGACCAGTCATTGGCTCCGCCAACATATTTCCAGGCATCCTTTGGCCAGGTCTCGTATCCTGTTTCGCCCGGTTTTGGTATGGTATGAAAAGTCCATTCGAGCTTCCCCGTCGGGATATCATAGGCCCTGACATAGCCAGGCTGCGCCCCGTATAATTCGGAAACTTCATTGCCGATGATCAGCAGGTTCCCGAATACGATGCCCGGCGAAGTGGGTTTTACGGAGATGACCTTTGGGTCATCCCGGATACCGACATTCATGCTTACCTTGCCGCCCTGTCCGAAAGACAGGATAGGTTTGCCGGTGGATGCATCCAGGGCAAAAAGATCATCACCGCCCGTGAATAGTATCCTTTTATCCTTTCCATCCTGCCAGTAGGTGACGCCGCGGTTGACCCCGCCGCCTCTTCCTCCGTCGAACGGATCGAAAGACCATAGCTTGCTGCCATTGGTCGCATCGATGGCATACACCCGGTGCCGGGCCGATGTGGCATACATGACCCCGTCGACGACGATAGGATTGCATTCACTTCCGCCAAAACGCGCTCCGGCGGGTGCATCCTCCGGGGAGAAGGTCCAGGCCATTGTCAGGTTGCCAACATTACCCGTATCCACCTGTTTCAAAGGGGAATAGCTGCTGCTGGCCGCATCGGCCTTATAGAGGGCCCAATCGCTGTTCTTCTGTCTGCAGCCCGTGTAAAGGAATAGAAGGAGTATTTGGACTAGTGATAGCTTTTGCATTTAATTCTTTTTAACCATGTTTCTTACGAAATCGACGAGTGCCGGGTTGCCGGCTTGAGTGTTTATTGAATCGGGGATCCTTCTGATCTTCCAGGTGACCTGCCAATGAGAGGAGGCGCCGGGGGACAATACCTGATATGCGCCCTGGTGTTCAATTTCGACGTACCCGCCGCTTTTCGTCAGCGGGCTCGCATATAATTCGATCTCTCCCTCCTTCGGCGCAGCTTGCTCAAGGGTGATATCCGGAAATTGTTTGACAAAGATAGTGCGTCCGTTAAGCGCAGCCAGCCAGCCCTCCGCCCCGTCGCTGTATAGCTGTCTGTCGCCTTTCGAAGGAAGACCCTCTTCCCGGTAGACAAACCAGACGATCCCATCCTTTTCGCGGGTGAGGGGTAGTAATCCACCCTTTCTTTCTCCTGCACCCATTGGGAAAAAAGCCATTCCTCCCGTCTTCACCCTCGTGATCTCCCATGGGGCAACGGTCAGGGGCTTCCCCGACATATTCGTAATGGTATAGTCCAACAAGAAGCAGTTCCCTTGTACATTACCCGAGATCAGCTTGGTGATGACCAGTCCTGCCGGGCTCTTTTTGCTGACCATTTTAAGCCGTCGTTCCTCCAGCGTCACCGTATAAGGCTCGTTGTCTATTTCCGCGGGCGGCGGCCATTTCCAGTCAGACTGGGGGCTGGGCCAGAACGTGGAGCCCCAGTTGAAGGCATCGACGGTATTATCCGTTAACAGATCGTGGCCGTCGACGAGCAAAGAAGTGATCCTGCCTCCGAGGCCGGCATCTACCTCCATATATTGATCGCCCAGGCGGAGACGGAACCGGGTAGAGTCTTTTCCTGCAAGGAACCAGCGCCCTTCGGGCTGCTGTTCAACTGGCTGTGCGAGACAGACACCACTGGTGGCAAGGACAAAGAATATGGTAACGAGCCGGCGCATCAGTTCCATTCATTTGCCACGTCCGAAGCCATAGCCGGGTTTGCATCCCTTTCGGCCGTTGGGATAGGCAGCAGCACGTGTTTATCAAGAAAAGGCTGTTGACCGGGTCCGGCGGGATGCTCGGCGCTCAGCACCTGTTTGGAGATACCCCAGCGGGCAAGATCGAACCACCGGGATTGCTCTCCGGCGAGCTCGATATGTCTTTCCCTTCTCAGGGCGTCCCTGGCCTGGCTTTGGGTGAGGGTAAGGGGATAGTTGACGGCCATGACGCTGGGACGGTTACGTACCGTATTGATAAACGTTACCCCGCTGCCGACATCCGCGCCGATCTCGATATAACATTCGGCCAGCATCAGCAATACATCGGCATAGCGCGTAACATGTGTGTTGATCCCACTCATCGGCGCAGAGGTATATTGTTGTGATTCGTAGGGCTCGTACTTGCGCCAGCTATCCCCAAAAAGGTCATAGGGGTAGGGGATGGGGCCCGCGGCGCAGACGTCACAATAATTCGTATCCCCACCGTCGGCAGCATTCGAATAATAGAGCAGCTTCGCGCGGGGATCGAGATAGTCGGTGCCATCCTGGGGATTGGGATAATGTTGCGAAGTGACCAGCGCATTGGAGGCCGTCACATTCTGCCAGTCATTAAACCCGTATTCCTGTGCCCTTCCCGTATGCGCTGTCCTGGCATCCGTCCCTTCCTGTCCGCCGAACATATAATACTGCGTATTGTCCGTGGTATAGACATGATTGACGGCAAAGACCACTTCGGGGCTATTGATATTATCCTCGCTGAACAGATGGTCGTAACTGGGGTCGAGGCTGTAATGGTAAGGCGATGCCGTCAGCAGGATCAACTGGTCCCCCGCCTGTTGGTATTTCTTTTCAAATAAATAAGTCCTGCCCAGGAAGGCGATAGCTGCGCCCTTCGTGATTCGTCCTCTTTGATCGTCGGGATAGTCGACAGGCAGGTCCGCGATGGCCAGTTTGAATTCCGACTCCACCACGGCCCAGACATCGGCGACGGAGCTCCGCGGAGTGGCATTTTGCTGAGAAGCCGCATAAGACATTTTCAGGGGTACCCTTCCCCAGTTGGTGACCAGGTTGAAATAGGCGAAACCGCGCAGCCAATGCGATTCGGCGATGTATTGTTTTTTTAGTGCTTCCTCATTGGCATCTTTCGGCGTCCAGCTCTCCATGACATGCATGGCAAAATTGGCCCTGAAGATCATACGGTATAAAGAGCTCCAAAGCCAGACAATATCATCGTTGTTGGCCGTATAGGAATAATCCGTCAACTGCAATTCCGTTCCTACCAGCGGGGAGGCCCTTTCGGCATCGTTTGCCAGCAGATCGAAGATGAAGTACCATTCCCGGGACATCATCCCCTGGTGATTGAAGACCGCATAGGTGGCGACGACGGCTTCGTTAAACTGGGGTTGCGTTTTGAAATAGGCATCGTCGGGATACGTGTTCTCATTCTTTACATTCAGTAAACTTCTTTTACATCCGCACAACAGCAGAGAGAAAGAAATTAAAAGCAGGGTGATCTTTATCTTCATCTTGAGTCCTTTTATAATAATTTGAAATAATTAGAATCCTACCTGCAGACCCAATAAAAAGGTCCTTGGCTGAGGAACGGCTCCCTGGTCGATACCCCGGCTGAAGATGAGGTTCCCTGCTCCTCCGCTGACTTCGGGGTCATAGCCCGAATATTTTGTGAAGGTGAACAGGTTCTGCGTGGTGACATAGAATCTCATGGAAGAAAATACTTTGCTGGCCAGGGCGTTCAGACTGGCTGCTGGGATCGTATAGCCGATGGTTACATTCCGGATGCGGGCATAGGCGCCGTTCTCCACGAACCAGGATGAATTGCGCAGGTTAGCCGCCGTACCATAGTTCTGGCCGGCCCGGGTGATATCGGTGATATCGCCTGGCTTCCGCCACCTGTTAAGGACGGTCGTCTTCGCATTAAAGGGAAGCGCAACACCCTCTATATAATATTTCATGGCATTGATCAGTTGTACACCGGCTACGCCCTGCAATGCCACCATCATGTCGAAGTTTTTGTAGCCCAGGGTAATATTGGCCCCGTAGTTCCATTTCGGTATCGGGCTTCCGAGGAATTTCTTGTCGGCTTCCGTAACGATGCCGTCTCCGTTGACATCTTCAAAGATCCTGTCGCCTGGGAGCAGCCCCGTCTGGTATTCAGCTGAAGGGTTCCCTGTCTTCCGCCGGGCAATGGCGTTGTATTTATCGATATCCGCCTGGTCGATGGCCACATGATCATAGACATACCCATAATAAGAGCCGATGGGCTGGCCCGGCTGGGTGCGTGTCATCGAAGGGACTTCATAGAAAGCGCCGCTAATGATCGGAGCCGCGCCCTGGGTGCCGAGGGAAGTAACGGAATTTTTATTATAGGCGGCATTCACATTCAGGCTATAGGTAAGATCATTCAGCTTTCCATTGTAGCCCAGGGATAGTTCGAATCCTTTATTATAGGCGGAAGCCGCATTGATCAGCTGGCTGTTGCTGGCGCCTGAAACGCCGCCATAACCCGTCGAAAGGGCCAGTGGGACGCTTACCAATAAATTCTGATTATTCCGGTAATAATATTCTATGCTGACGTTGAGCTTGTTTTTAAACAGGATGGCGTCGATACCTACGTCTGTCGTTGATGTAGTTTCCCATTTCAGGTTGGGAGTGGCCGGGACTGCTACGGTAGATCCGTTGACGAGTATTTCATCAGGGCCTAACGGATAGACCACACTGTTGCCCGAACCCGTCCATACATTGGATTGATACGAGAATCCGCTGATATTCGAATTCCCCGTCTTACCCCAGCTGGCGCGCAGTTTCAGATCGGAAAGGAAATTGATGTTCCGGATGAATGGTTCATTGTATAATCTCCAGCCCAGACCCACCGAAGGGAAATTGCCTACCCGGTTGGCCTCGCTGAACAGGGAGGTGGCATCCTGGCGGATCGTAGAGGTCAATATATATTTATCCAGGAGTATATAGTTCAGCCGGGCAAAATAAGAGATGAAACGGGCGTTCGAATTGGCGCTGCCGTTACTGAAAGTAACCGTCTTGGCGACCCCTATCTGGTGGATATCGTCACTGGCAAAGTTACTGCCCACGAGACTGATGCTTCTTCCCAGTCCTCCATCCCTGTAGGAATTGCCGGCAGTAAGAGTGATGTTGTGCACACCGAACTGATGGGCATAGGTGAAATAGTTCTCAAGAATATAACTCAGCCCGTAATTATAATTCTCGTTGATCTGATCCTGTGTCACCAGCTGGTTGCCGGCATAAGTAGGATTATAGTTATAGCTTTGATTGAACAGGAAAGTGCCGCCGAACTGCGAACGGAATTTTAATCCTTCTATCAGGTCGGCTTCACCGTATAACTGCAGGTATCCATTTATCCCGCGGTTCTTCACATCTCTTAAATGAGGCTGGATAAGTGGGTTCTGGGCGTCGTTGCCATCCAGGGCGCTGGTAGCGATACCATATCCTCCCAGCAAATTGGCAGAGTCATAAACTGCTATATAGGGAGGCATGCGCAGGCCGTTCAAAATATCCGCAGAAACACCTTTCTGCAGCTGGCTGGAGAAATTGATCTGTTGTCCGAACCTCAATCTTTTGCCGACATGCTCATCCAGGCTCAGGCGGATGTTGGCACGTTGAAAGCTGAGGTCTACTACCTGGCCTTCCTGCCTGGTGTACCCGAAAGAGAAACTATACGCTACATTCTCGGTGGCTCCTGCCAGGAGAATATGATGTTCCGTCATCTTACCCGTCCTGAACATTTCTTTCTGCCAGTCCGTTTTGGTGATCAGCGCATCGGGAGTGCTCAGTCTGGGTGGTAAAGGCTGTCCGTAGTTGACATACCATTCCTTGACCAGGTCGGTATACTGTGCAGCATTCAGCATGTGGAATTGTTTCCAGGGTCTGGAAAATCCCACATACCCGTCATAACTTATTTTAGGCTTGCTTATCTTAGGGTGCCTGGTCGTAATGATCACGACACCATTGGCGCCCTGGGCGCCATAGATGGCCACGGAAGAGGCGTCTTTCAGCACGGTGATATCCTGTACGTCGAAGGAACTTAAAGAATTAAAAGTGGCCACATCGCTTTGTATGCCGTCTATGACATACAAAGGGGAGGCGTCGGTAAACGATCCTGTTCCCCGGACGACGATCTGCGTTCCGGCCCCCGGTTCGCCGCTGTTGTTCAATACCTGGACACCTGCGATCTTTCCCTGGATCAATTGGGCAGTATTGCTAACGGCCACGTCGCCGAAATCCTTGCGGGAAGCAACTCCTACGGCGCCTACCAGGTCCTTCCTTTTTTGTGAGCCATAGCCTACCACTACGACATCGTTCAAAATTTTATTTTCAGGGATCAGCCGGATACTGAGATTGACCTGGTTCCCTGGTTTGACCTCCTGCGCGGTAAAGCCTACGAATGTAAAGACCAATATGCCTTTGGAGGGCACGTCGATCGAGAATTTTCCCGCCGCATCGGTAGTCGTCCCCCGAAGGGTCCCTTTTACCGTGATATTCACGCCGGCCAGGGGATTACCCTGTTCATCCGTGACCACGCCTTTAACGGAAGGATCGGCAATAATATCCATTTGGGGAGAAACGATAATGACCAGGCCGTCCTTTAAGACCTGGTATTTAAGATAAGTGTCCTTAAGCAGCAACTGCAGCACATCCAGCACCGGAGTCTCCTTCACCTGTAAGGAGACTACATGGCCTTTGGGCAGGTCTTCTTCGCTGTAGAGGATCCTGATATTCCCTTTTTCCTCCAGGAGAGAGAATGCCTTTTTGAGCTTGATGCCCTGGACATCCACACTTATTTTATTCTCCTGGGAAAAACCATTTGCTGTGGCATTTACACAGAGTACAAACGTCAGGATAAAGGTCCAGTTAAACATCAAAATAAATTTTTTTCGCGAGCAAATAGCGTCCCCAACGAATTTGAATTGTTCGTCAAAAAGCATAGTTTTGGTACTTAGAAGTTTGATAATCTGGTTTAGCGACTGGATTAAATCAGCCGGGGGTGTTAGCGCATCCCCGGCGTTTTTAATAGATGATTATTTCATTGTTGTTCATTTTATAATTGAATGGTTTTATAATCCGCATGGCGTTTAAGGCCTGGTCGATCGTTTCGGTCGTGAAGATCCCTGTGAAACGATAATTGTTAATCCTTTCCCCTTCGATATCGATATTCACATTATACCAGCGTTCCAGGCGCGTTTTCAATTCTTTAAAAGTTTCCGAGTCGAACACAAGGCGGTTATCCTTCCAGGATGTCTCTTTCACATAATTATGATCACCGATGGAGACGGGTTTGATGTTTTCTACGGATAAGGCAAGATCCGTTGGCTTATTGTCTGGGGGCGGGGGGGCAAGGGCGAATTTTTCGGAAGGTCGCAGGATGATCTTTTGCTGAGGCCGGTTGTTGACCGATAGTTCGATGGAGCCTTTCAACAAGGTCGCCTCACACTTGTTATCATTCGGATAGGCTTTTACATTGAAGGAGGTACCCAGTACACGGATGGAGATCCGGGGGGTATGAATGATAAAAGGCCGGTCCTTTTCCCGGGCCACATCAAAGAACGCTTCGCCTGTCAGGCTCACCGTACGTGTCTCTCTCTCGTTCATATGTTCATCGTAAACCAGCCTGCTGTCGGCATTTAACCATACGGTAGTGCCGTCCGGGAGATGAATGGTTTTTCGAACTCCTTTCGCGGCGGCGATCTCGGAAGGCCGGATGGTTTTTCCATCGCCCTGTTTTTTAGGGCTGAATATAAAATATCCTGCAATCGTAAGTCCCGTCAGTACACACGCGATACGAAGGAGAAATTTGAGGGTCCAACCCAACTGAACCCTATGTCTGTCCATATGCCGTTTGTAAAAAAGATCTGTGTCCACCTCCTGTACGGGGGAATGCCAGATCTCTTCCATTATCTCCTTAATATGCTGGGCATTGGCAGATGTTTCCAGGTATTGTTCGAGTTCCTGGATCTCTGCCGCTGTCGCTTCCCCAGCCATCTTCCTGGTCAATAATTCAATAATTCTTTGGTCAGGCATAAATAATGACGGAGCAGTGCCATTAAGACATCGTCCATAAGAAAAGACAATAAAAAAAGAGAAACTCCTTAGTCGGTTGAAAGTTTTTTTTCAGGGCCTGTGTCAGCTTTTTCATGGCGGAGACAAGGTGGGCGTCTACCGTCCGGATGGAGATATTCAACAGCTCTGATGCCTGTTTATAACTCAGCCCGTCCTCTTTAACGAGCCTGAAAACCAGACCGGTCCTGGCGGGAAGGCTGCGGATCGCGTGCTGCAGGCTGGATCTTAACTGTGCATTGACCAATAGCTGCTCCGGGGTGGGATTATACTGGGCAGTCTCGGGTTCCATGTCGTCCAGCGGGATTATCCTGGTCCTGGAATTTTTCTTTACCAGGTTGAGAGAAAGGTTTCTGGTCATGACAAGGGCATACATCTTAATATTTTCAATGGCGGGAAATTCATTCCTGCCCTGCCATAAACGAAGCATTACATCACTGGCCACTTCTTCTGCCTGCTCCCTGGAATGGAGAAGACAGAAGGAAAACCGGAACAGGGAGGGGAATAAGGCCCCGAACAACTCTTTGTACGCGGCTTCGCTGCCTTCTGTTACCGTAAAAGAAAAGAGGCGATCGATATCATGGGGTGATTCTGCCATTGCAGCAAGTCTGGTTAACGCTTGGAACTGAAATTAATAATTATTTCACTTCAATCCAGTACTTGCCCCGTTTTATTTTCCGGCGGGTTTATCGAACGGTGATCTCAGCCGTCTTATGCTGGTAGATCATGGGTTTCTTCCCCTCCTCCTTTACTTTTACCGAAAAAAAGCCGGACTGGCGCACATCATCCAGGACAATGGCCGTCCGGTAGTCTTTTTTCCTGGCCGTAAGGCTGACATTTTTGAATTCAATTTCCCGGGCATGACGGATATAGGCGCCCCAGGCGGGCAGCTCTGCAAACATCGAAAAATCAGGGTAAGCATCAGGCCGTTCGGGCACTCTGTCCAGTGAGTCGAGGTCAACTTTTGCAAACAGGGGGTTGCCGCCGCCCGGATAATTGACCACCACGTTTTCCATGAAGACTTTTGTGATGAGGGCATCCGGCATGCCAGCGATGACGATGGGCGAGATATTCCGGGGCATGTCCTCGATGGGGCCTTCATAATCATAGCCTGCGTCGGGTTTTTCTTTTGCAATGTCCACATTCACATTGCGGATGCGGATATTTTCCATTCTGCCTTTCCTGCCTTTCGCTCTTTCACCGATGCGAAGGAAGATTGCGTGCCCGATGTTGGTTGCCTGCAGGCTGTCAACGGTCACGTTCTCTATGAAGCCGCCATCCACGGCTTCCAGGGCGATGGCCGACCGGTAGGTATCGAATATTTTGTTGTCGGTGATCCGGATATTCCGGAAGCCGCCATAGGATGCCGTACCAAATTTGATGGCGTTGGCGCTGCTGCGGATCACATTGTTCCGGATGAGGATGTTGTTGCAGAATTTAGAGCCGTCATGGGATTTGAGACAAACACCGTCGTCATCCGCGTCGATATAAGAGTTAGTGACGGCGACGCTGTCGCAGTCCACGATGTCTATGCCGTCATTATTCCAGAAGGCTTTGCTGTCTACATAGATGCTGTCCAGCTGCAGATTGACGCATTGGTCGTAAGTCTCCACCCAACTGGCTGCATTGCGAAGGGTAATGCCTTTCATCAGCACGTTGCGGCAGGACCGGAAATTGATGAGCATAGCCCTGATATCGGCCCCGGGCCGGTCGTTGCGAAAGTCATCTTTTATCAGTCCCTTGTGATAAATATCCGTTACGTTATAGGCCAGCGCTCTTCCCTGTCCGTCTATGACTCCTTTACCGACGATGCCCACGTCATGCTGGTCATAGGCAAATATCAGCGCAGTAACCAGCCGGCGGTCGTAGTCGAATGGATTAAGGGATCCGACGATGACGGCCCCTTCTTTCAGTACGAGGGTGACGCCCGACTTCAGGTGGATAGAGCCGGTGAGATAGCGGCCTACGTCAAAGACCAGCCTGCCGCCGCCGTTGGCGTTGATATGGTCGATGGCGAACTGGATGGATCGCGTGTTTAGCGTCTGGCCGTCGGAGCGGATGCCGAAAAGAGAGGCAGGGTAGTCTTTCGCTTCAGCAACAAAACCGGCTAGTCCCAAAAACAATACAGCAACGAATTTCATCGAATTTGATTTATAGTGTTAATACAGCGTCACTGGACCGATAAGACCCATCGACTGGATCGGCTGGTCCTGTCTCCTTTCATTCGTCCATTTCTGGGCGATGCCATTGTCCTTTAGGGTTTTCATATAATTACCCATCGTGGTGATCACTTTTATCTCCAGTACATTCTCTCCTGACTGGAGCAGATTGTCGATCCGGTAGATCCTCCGGCCATACCATTGTATCCCGGCGTCCTTGCCGTTGACCGTCAGACCGGAGATGCCGGCGACCTTCCCAAGGTTGCAGTATTTCCACAAGACCCCATTATCAGCGCTGACGGTAATACGATAGATCACTGTGCCGGAAAAAGAGACAAAGTCGGGATTGTCCTTAAGGTCAGAAAGGGTCTTCATGGCGGCTGTCCTGACAGATCCATCCAGGTGATGGAACTCGAGGGTCCAGGCGCCGGTGACGGTTGATGAAGTTACAGCGGCGGCGGGCAGGGGATCCCATGCGGGTCCTTTCTGTTCTTTGTCAAAAACGACCAGGCGGGAGTCTCCTGTTCCGAGGTCGAGGGTCAGCTTTTTTCCTCCTTCGCCGACGTAATACCGTTCGCCTGTCTCTGCATCCCAGATCCAGGCTTTTCGTCCTGCGGCCAGTTCCTTCGCGGGCAGGATGGTAATGGAATGGGCGTTTGTTAGATCCGTATTCGTTATAAAAAGCCAGTCTATGTCGCCGGCCTGGTATCTCACCTGGGATACAAAGGATGTCGGCCGGTCTATACGTACATAGGGTGCCAGGTTGTATTCCTCCTGGATGTCGCGGTACCATTGCAGGAAGTTGCTTTCCGGTCTGCGTACCAGGATAAATCGGTCGGTGAAAGTTTTCATGCGGGTGACCCAGTCGGCCACCTCTTTGTCCCGGCGGCTGGAATCCTTTAGCCCGGGGGATCTTACGGGATAGGTTTCTATACAAAAGATGCGGCCGCCCGTGGAGAGGAAGTCAAATAGTTTGGCCACGGTCGCGGGGTCGATCCTTTCTACCTGGACGAGAAAAAGGGTGTGATAGCTCCTGGGCCCGTAGATCATCCGGCCGTTCTTCATTTCCGCGTCGCGGATGACCTGTTCGGAGACATAGTCGCAGGCGCTGCCATTCTGGTGAATGGATTCCCAGATGAGGGGCAGCCAGTTGGGGTACATGAGGGAAGGGAAGGGTTCGTTCTGTGCTCCGTCGACGCTCCACATATCGGTGACGGGCGGCAGGACGGCGATATCGGCAAACATCGTTCCCTGCTGGAGAAGGGCGGACAGCCGCGCCTTATAGTCGGTGAATCTCCTGAACCAGGGCCACCAGGTGTTCCTTTCATTTATAAACGAGCCGTAACGGATCCAGCCGGGGAAGGGAGCCTGTAGCGGAGAGTAGTTGAAGCCATGGAAGACGGGATGCGTCACTCCCGAGATGGCGCTCTGGTCGCCGGCGGTCTTCATTATCTCCAGGGTGTCATTAAACACCATATCCGTATTGGTCAGCTCCTCGCAGCTGATATGTTTTTTCCCTTTTAAGTGTGCGGCGGAGGAGACGTATTTGTTGATCATCGAATAGGCTCTGCCGGTATGATAGTCGGCTTCGCTGAGTTCTTTTCCAATACCGTATTTGATCCACGTCTCACATTCCGGAAGGTCGATGGTAAAGCTGCCTTCGAGGGGATGATAGCCTCTGCCATAGGCTTGTACGCGTGACAGGACCTTATTTTCCCGGCACCAGTCCGTAAAGCATTTTATAAAACGTTCGGTTACCAGCTCGGTTTTCGTCAGGTCGAAATCGTAGCGAACTCTTTCAATGATATCCTTCAGGCCGGGAGCCAGTCCCGCGCCATAGTCAAAGTCATAGATGTTGCCCATGGACCCGGTCTTGAACATAGTAAAGGGCAGATAGGGCATCAGGTCGTATCCCCTTCTTTTTTTAAACTCCGTTTCCATATCCGGGCTCCAGTTGGCGCCTTCCAGTTCCATGCTGTCCGTGAAAAATGAACGGACACGGCCGGCCAGGGGGCCTATCTGTTTCTGGATGGTGCCGGACATGTGGTTGAGATATTTCTTTACTGCGGCCTCGTTGTAGTGGTTCAGCACGGGGCCGTTGGCGCCGGGGGCGCCGTTGATGACCTCCATCGAGCCTTTTACCTTCACCAGGCCAAAAAGGACGTATTTGCCTTTCGGGATGCGGATGCGGAGGGTCTCGCCTTTTACCTGATCTGTGAGATCCTTTGCTTCATCGAGGCTATGGAGGGGATCCGGCGCGAGCTTGACTGCCATAAGTTCCATGAGGCGGCCGGGGAAAGGGGAGGAGACGGCTGGGTCGGCTTCTTTAAAAAAGTCGAACATGGAGATCTCATAGTCATCCGGTCCTTCCAGTTTGTGGGTCGCGATAACCACGGTCTGCGAACGTTCGTCTCCTTCCAGGTATTCTGCGCCAAAGGGCCAGCCCGAGCCCACGATGAGATCACAGGTGATGTCGAGCGCGGCGGCTTCCTTCAGGGTGTAATCCAGTAAGTCGATCCACTCAGGGCTCAGCCATTGTACGGAGGGTTTGTTCAGATCATCCGTCCGGGCCGGGAATTTGATAGGGTTTATCTCTACTCCGCCAATGCCTGCGTCTTTCATGAGACGAAGTTCGCGCGTGATCTCTTCTTTTTCCACCTTATCCCCATTCCACCACCATCGCACAAAGGGACGGTGGATGGAGAGGGGGTTTTTAAAGATCTCATAGAGAGGGACGGGCCTGGCGCCAGGCGATGGCCTGGCCCAGGCTGGTGTCATCTTCATCAGGGTATACCCGGTGGTCAGTAAGGAGCCCCGGACAAGGAAAGTTCTTCTATCCATGGTTTATCTGTGGTAAATAAGCGGGTTTTGCAATTCGTTGTTTAAGGGGGCTCCAGTGGACAGGGTTTTTACATAGGCATCGGGTAATACGTTGGGTTTGCCGTTATAGCTGTTCCCGTCGGGCATATAGGCGCAGGTCATAGCCCGGCGATAGCCGCAGGTCATGTTGGCGCCGGCGCCATGTATGGTCAGGCCGTTATGAAACGAGCAACTGCCGGCTTTCATCGGGGCCGCAACAGAGTTGACACTGATCAGCTGCGGGTATACGGTAAAGATACCATCCATATTCTTGCCGATGCTGCTGTTGTCGAAGCTGGTCTGTTTATAGGAGCCGGGGATAAAGTAGAGACAGCCATTCTCGAACGTGGCATCGTCCAGCGCCACCCATATGGACAGCGCGTTACGATCAGAGAAAGACCAGAAAGGGGTGTCCAGGTGCCAGGCCGTCGGGTTTGCCCATGGACGTTTGAAAAGGGCCTGGTCATGCCAGATACGGATACCATCCACGCCGGCCAGCTGAGCCGCCATTTCACCCAGACGCGGGTCGGTCATCAGTCTTTTAACCCCGTCGTGAGTCTGCCAGAGATTGATCAGCTGATCAAAGACCTTCCCAAAATACTCCGTGTCTTCATTGATGCCGTCGTCTTCTCCTGTCTTCCCGGCCTTACCGGGCATTTTCTGACCCGCTCTTTGCCGGACTGCCTCCAGTACATTCTTTCGCCAGTCTTCCAATTCTTCCGGAGAGAGAAAGTCTTCAATGACGATGAATCCATTCTCCTGGTAAGATCCGATCTGTTCTTTTGTCAGCTGGTAATTCATAATATAATATGGTTTTTAGTGTTTTCTTCGAACGGCCTAGTAACCTGTATTCTGCCCCAGGGCAGGATTCACCTGCGTCTCTCTGAAAGGTACTGCGTAAATCAGTCTGTCTGTCGTAACCGTATAGGACGTTGATAATAAATAGGAGTACGTTGTTTTCTGGGTGGCGCCATAGGCATTCATCACATCGACCGCCTGGCCGGTGCGGATAAGGTCGAACCAGCGGTGGTTTTCAAAGGCCAGCTCGATCCTCCGTTCGTGATAGATGACCTTGCGGAGGGCATCCGGGTCCGTTTCCGAAGAAGGTGTCAGACCGGCCCTTTGTCTTACCAGGTTGAGATAGGGCAGGGCATCGCCCGAATGTCCCTGTTCGTTGAGCGCTTCGGCCAGCATCAGCAATACGTCCGAATAGCGGTACCAGTACCAGTCCTGATCGGTATTGTTCTGAAGGCTATAGGGTGTATGATAGTATTTCCGTATAAAGTTACGGGATTGTTCGCCAGGTGTCGCGGGGTTCAGGATGCTGACCACGCTGTCCGGCTGGAAGTCGTTGCTGGCGTCGAGATGTCCTTTTACGACGCCGATGCTTGCATCGAGACGTTTGTCGCCAGGCTCATAGTCCTTGATAATATTCCCGGTGGGGACGTTCCAGCCGCCGTAGTTGCTGTTGCTGGTATTAAAGTCGACTCCCAGGATCACCGTGGTGTGAGGCGTGGCGGGGATGAAACGGTAGATAAAGGGGCTGGATTGTCCGTCTGTGCCGGCCTTATATCCTATTTCGAAGATCGACTCCCGGCTGTTCTCGTTGGCGGTGGTGAACACGTCTGCATAGTTGGGCAGAAGGGCATACCCCATTTGGGTGACGGACTGGAAAAGGGGGATCGCCTTGTCGAATTTTTTCAGGGTCATATAAACCAGCCCCAGTTCGGTAGAGACCATTCCCTTGTTGACATGCCCGGACTGGATGTCTTTTGTAAAAGAGGGGGCCGGCAGCAATCCCAGTGCATCGGTGAAGTCAGCAATTATCTGGGCATAGACGCTGTCGACGGACGAACGGCTGACAAAGGCGGTCGTATTATCCGTTGTGGCATGGAGATAGAGCGGCAGTTTGCCAAAAAGCCTTACCAACTCGAAATAATAATGGGCACGGAGGGCCTTTGCCTCACCGGTGATCAGCTTTTTTACCGAGTCGGGGATATCTGCGGGTGCGGTCTGCAGTTTGTCGAGGAGGACGTTGACCCTTTGTATACCGTTGAAGCCGGCGGTCCAGTTGGTGCCCGGTATGCCATTGGAAACATCATCCAGAAAGTTGGCGACATTCTCTGCAGCTATGCTGCCCCTGTCTTTGGGATTGTAGGTATAATAGGTATTATCGGCCCTCATTTCTTCGATGAAATAAGCGTTATTGGCCGCGTCACGGAGGGGGACATAGGCTCCCGTCAGCGCCTCCTGGAAGTCATTGACGGTCTTATAAAAATTGCCTACGCTGATGGCCCCTTCGGGGTACATGGTAAGGAAATCTTTTTTACAGGAACTGACAGCCCCTGCCAGGGCTGCTACAATGATCCAATATTTTGAGTTCATATACAAGTCTTTTAATTGGTAAGAATTAGAAGTTAAAATTGGCGCCGAACATGATCGTGCGGGGGATGGGATAAGAGCCGTTATCCGTACCGGCGGTCGTCTGACTGTCCTTGTTATCGTTGACCTCGGGGTTCTGGCCGGGATATTTTGTGAACATAAAGGCGTTCTGTACGCTGGCATAGACGCGTACGCTTTTTATATAGCGCAGCTGCTGGTGCTGGAAGGTATATCCCAGGGCGATGTTGCGGATACTCAGATAGTCGCCGCTGAATACCCAGTTGCTGTTGGTGAGGCGATACAGCTCGGTCGTGTTGTTGAGCGTTCTCGGGACTTTTCCGTTGCCGGGATCCTGCTCGCTGCGCCAGCGGTATTGCATGTCCTTATTCATGTTGAAGATGCCGTCGATGTTCTGAAGATTTTGCAGATTGGTGGTCATGATCTTATTGCCGACCTGGCCGCCTGCGATGACATTGAGGTCGAAGTTCTTCCATGTGAAGTTGTTGGTGATCCCATAGATGTATCTGGGACTGGGATTGCCGAGAAAGGTCTCGTCGCCGATGTCGATCTTTTTGTCCCCGTTGACGTCCTTCATGCGGGCGGTTCCGATGGCGGAGGTAGCTTCATGGGGATATTTGTCAAAGTCTGCCTGATTTATATAAAGACCCTGGAAGACATAGCCGTAGAGTTCGCCGATATGGTGGCCGACGGCCGTCCTGTTATAGTCATTGTAACGGTTGACACCGCCGATGGGAGTATTGTTGACGAGTGTGAGCACCTTGTTGTCGTTGAAGGAGATATTAAAGTCCGTGGTCCAGGTGAATGCGCCCGTCAGGTTCTTGCTGCTGATGGTGAATTCATGGCCCCACATACGAAAGGTGCCTACATTATAGGACATCGATGCAAACCCTGAGGCATAAGGAAGCAGCAGGGTCGACAACATGCCTTCCGTCCTTTTGTTATAATAATCATAGCTGAAGGTGACCCTGCTGCCCAGGAAATTAGCCTCCAGGCCGAGGTCCGTTTGTTTGGATGTCTCCCAGGTGAGATTGGGATTACCCAGGACGGTGATCGACTCCCCGAGGGTCGTACTGCCGTTAAAAACATAGTTCGTGGGATTCAGCTGTGAGATCGAAGTATAATAGCCGACATTGTTATTCCCTGTCAGGCCATAACTGCCTTTTATCTTCAGGAAGCTGACCACGTTGTTCCTTGGGAAAAAAGACTCGTCGCTGGCTACCCAGCCGGCGGATACAGAGGGGAAGGTTCCGTATTTCTTATTGATGCCAAATTTTGAGCTGCCGTCGTTGCGGATCGTACCGGAGATATAGTATTTCTTTTTATAGTCATAGTTCACCCTGGCCAATGCCGAGGCCACTGTCCAGGAGGCATTGTTAGTGGTGCCCGTGGTGGTGGTGGCTCCTGAGATCCAGGGTACGGCGTCGCCTGCAAAACCGCTGCCGTTGACCGTCCGGTAGTTCTGGTTCCATTTCTGGGTAGAATAACCGGCGAGTACGTCGATGTTATGGTCTCCCGCAGAAAAAGTATAATTCAGCGTATTCTCGTTGAGCCAGGAATAGATGTTGTTGGAGTTGCTCGTTGCGTTTGAAGCGCTGTTCGAGCGTGGAGGCGGCGTACCGAAAGTGCCGAACTGTGTACCATAATAAGCATTGTAGTCCTGGCTGGAAAGATCCCCGTTGATGGTCGTCCTTGCGTGCAGCCCCTTGATGATCTCTATGTCCACGTATGCGTTGGCCAGCATGTGCAGGGAGGCCATGTCATTGTCCATTTGTACCAGCTGCTGATAGAAATTGGGCAGGGCATACATGTTGTAGGAGCTGGTCTTCAGATTGAACGTGCCGTCGGGCTTGTAGATGGAAATAAGGGGGGAACTGATCTCTGCGCCGCTGAGCACTTGCCGGTTCCCATTGATCGCGAGGGCCCCCCCCCGGGTATTGTGGTCTATCTGGTAAGTCGGCGCAAGGTTGAGACCGATCTTTATTTGACTTACAGGCCGGTATTCGTTGTTGCTCCGGAAGGCAAAACGTTTTACGCCCGTATTGTATAATACTCCCTGCTGGTTAAAGTAATTAAAGGTGGTGCTGGAAGAAACCTTGTCGTTGCCGGAAGATATGTTCACGGAATAATTTTCCATCGGAGCGGTACGAAGGACTGCATCATACCAGTCGGTACCTTTTCCATACTGCGAGGGATCGGCGTAGTCGGAGGGTATCGTAGCGGCGCCGGTGACGGGGTTGATCCATTTTTCATATTTGATCTTGTCTTCGTAATATCCTTTCATAAAAGTCGCGAACTCCTGTGCGTTCATGATATCCGGCCGTCCCCGCCGGGGTATGCTTTGCAGACCGTAGTAGGCATTTGCCGTGACGGCGGTCTTGCCAATCCTCGCCTGTTTGGTGGTGATGATAATGACTCCGTTGGCGGCGCGGCTGCCATAGAGGGCTGTGGCGGCGGCGTCCTTCAGCACGCTATAAGACTCGATCTCATCGGGGCTGACCAGCTGGACGTCGCCGGTGCCGCCGGTGACATCGCTACTGATGGGTTGCCCGTCCACGACGATCAGGGGTTGGTTGCCCGAACTGAGCGAGGCTGCGCCGCGGATGCGGAAGGTCGTCGCCTGACCGGGCATGCCGCTGGTCTGGGCTACCTGCAGACCGGCGACCTTACTCTGCAGTTTCTGACCAAACTCCGTCGCCGCAACGTCCTGTACGGCACCTGCATCGACTTTTGTGACGGCCCCCGTGATATCGCGCTGGCGTTGTTTGCCATAGCTGACTACCACCACCTGGTCCAGGTTGTTCGCGGCGAGGGTGAGGGTGACGTTGATCTGTGACCGACCGTTGACATGCATCTCGGCGGGTTTGTAACCGACATGGGTAAAAATAAGGGTAGCGTGAGCGGGGACGGAGATGCTGTAGTGACCCGTGGCATCGGTGGCGACTGCCTGTTGGGAGTTTTTTACCTGGACTGTGGTGCCGGACAGGTCACCGAATGCGGCGCCAAGGTCTACGGTGCCTGTCACCGTTAGCGTGGGGGATTGTGCGAGAGCAGGCGCATGGGCTATCAATAAAAACAGACCCAATGCGAGGAGATGCCGCAGAGCAGCTGGGAAGGAGTGCTTTTTCATATAACAGAGGCTTTGGTTTAAAGAGTTTAGAGCCTTAACCAGGTCATAAATGAGTTTAGAGCCTTAACCAGGTCAAATATATACCCGAATGGTATTGCCGTTCATGTACATTTTCTTTTTAGTTTTATACTTTTTGATATTTTTCCAGTGCTAACGAAACTTATTTTCTTGAGCTTGACCCACTCCACTATGCTTAACTTTCATAAGTACCTTGCCATAACACCGCTGGAAGAGTCCTGGGGATTTTATGTCACAACCGTAGGTTATTCGAAGATCGACCCCAATCAGACTTACCCGCACAACCAGGGACATCCGCTGACGCATTCGTTCACCTGGAATAAAGGCAGGATCCTCAACGGCTACTATCTTGTTTTTATCTCGAAGGGGAAAGGCATATTCGAATCAGCGCTAAGTCCTTCCGCCGCTATCACAGCGGGTACTTGTTTCTTTCTTTTTCCGGGTGTCTGGCACCGTTACCGTCCCGACCCGGAATCAGGATGGGAAGAATACTGGATCGGTTTTAAGGGGTCCTATCCCGACGATCTCATGAACAAAGGATTTTTCACCTCCACCTTGCCTGTAGTCAGCCCGGGACTGAACGAATCGCTGCTGACACTCATCAGGAGGATCCTGGATGAAGTGCGGTCGGCAACACCCGGTTATCACCAGGTGATCCCGGGCATTGTCCTGCAGATCCTTGGGCTGGTGCATACTTTATGCACGCGAACCAGTCTCATCCAGGACGAGGATATGCAGGTCGTGGAGAAAGCAAAGTTTTATTTTCGCGAGAATCTGGAGGGGGACCTCGATATAAAGGCGCTCATGCGTGAGCTGCCGATGAGCTATTCAAAATTCCGGAAGCTGTTCAAAGAAGTTACCGGGGAGGCGCCTCATCAGTATCATCTGAACCTGCGGCTGGAGAAAGCCTGCGAATTGCTGAGCACGACGAATCTGACTGTCAGCGAGGTGGCGTACAACCTGGGATTCGAAACGGTATTATATTTCTCGAAGCTCTTTAAGAAAAAGAATGGCGTCTCTCCTAAATCCTACCGGGCGAGATAGCGCCATACCTTTTCCTCAGCAGGTCCTTCATGTAACAATTGATGGTGAATTGATCGGCAACAGGCAAGCCTGAAAAGGGAATGGTAGGCAGATAAGGCGGCGGCCCGAATTCTGTGGTGATGGTCAGCAGCGGAGCGCCGGCCTGGCGGCGGGCTTCTACCATGCGATCCCACCAGCCAAGGAAGTGGTTGACAGCGGGTTGCCATTCCGGGGCTCGCGGATCGGGCACCTGCGGTCCTTCCTCGAAACCAACGCGGGCATGGATATGACGGGTACGGGCAATGGCTTCATCCAAAGCTTCCGGAAAGTTTTCCAAAAAACTTTCCGATGTGCACACCCAGTGCGAAAGATCTGCGGTAATGGGGAAAGACCGTGCCTTAAAGAAGTCCATTGCCGTAGCGGGATGAAAACCGATACGGCCCCTGTGGGTCTCATGGGCGACGGTGATGCCGTGTTCTTCACTAAAGGCATTGGCGATATCGATGAGCGCCAGGTTCTGCTCCATTGAAAAATAATCTCTTCCGGTGTGGGAATAGATAAGAACCGGGCTTCCTTCCGCGCTCATCTCCAGGAAGTGCCGGAAAGAATCGGTAAAGGCAGAGAAGTCTGCTCCTTTTGCCTGGTGCTGATGGGATACCCATATCATATCCAATTCCTTCAGCGTATGATGCAATCGTTGTCTTTCAGAGCGGTCTTCCGGCACCCATGTATCGATCCCGTCATACCCGGCCTCTTTTACCCGCAAGGCAAAATCTTCTATATTCCCGTGCTCATGTCCCCAGAGGGGGCAAAGTATTTTTATTTCCATAAGGGTATAAAGTTATGTACTTATTCGCGCTGTCGGGCAAGGATTGTTATACCGCTGGAATGAGCAACACATCCTTTGGGATATTCACTATCGCTGATAGGTAATCGGGAAAAGTAAGGTTGAATTTATCTTCTACCTTTCGCGATACTAATCAAAATCAGCTGTAATGAGAAAATTCTTACTATTAGCTGTGTCTTGCTTTTTATTTTCGGTATTGACAAAGGCACAGACACAGGAAGTGACCGGGAAGATTGTTGATTCGACCGGAATGCCCCTATCGGGGGCCTCTTTGAGGGTGAAGGGAATAAAAGCGGGAGCCAGCGCGGGCCCGGATGGTAGTTTCCGGATACGGTTGCCACTGGGAAGCACCGTGATCGTCAGCGCTATCGGGTATGCAACGCAGGAGATAAAGGCCGTCAGCGGCGCACCCCTGACGATAACCTTATTAAACAATAGCCGGATCATGAACGAAGTAGTGGTAACGGCCATCGGCATTCGCCGGGAGAAGCGGGAGCTTGGCACGGCGACGCAGACGATCAATGCGGATCAGTTGAGCAAGTCCGGGACTGGAAATCCGTTGAGCGAATTAAACGGGAAGGCCAGTGGGCTTACGGTGGTCAATAGTTCGGGTGATCCGGGATCGGGCACCTATATCCGGCTGCGTGGGGTTACCTCCATCACCGGTAATAATCAACCCCTCATGGTCGTGGATGGGGTACCGATAGATAATTCCATTAATAACTACGACCCTACGTCCACCGGCAATCTGGCCAGCGGGGCCAATGGCAATCTGCTCGGCGGCGCGCAGCCTACCAATCGGGGAGTGGATCTGAACCCCGATGATATCGAGTCCGTCACGCTGCTGAAAGGTCCTGCAGCCACTGCGCTCTATGGAATACAGGCAGCCAGCGGAGCCCTGATCATTACCACCAAGAAAGGAGGCGTCGGCCAGGGACCCGTTCTTACCTTTAATTCTTCTTTTAGTGTAGATAAGGTCAGCAAGCTGCCCCAGCGACAAAGTCTTTATTCGCAGGGCAACAATGGACTGTATGTCGGTCCGGCAGGCGATCCTAAAACCAATAAGTTCACGTGGGGCGCGCTGATCGACACCTTATACCGCGACGGGATCGCCGATGCCTACGATCCGAATGGCCAGATCGTCGGCGCTTCCGATCCTACCCGGAAGATGAAAGCCGTAGTCTATGATCCCTATAAATTCTTTGAAAAGGGGCTCATATACAACAACAATATCGCGCTGTCGGGCGGCAATGGAAAATCCGCTTACCGCATGTCGCTTGGTAATCTCCACCAGACAGGCATCGTCCCCTTAACGAAATACGATAAAACGACATTCAATATAAATGGCCAGTCAGCCTTATCCGACAGGCTCAGCGTATCCGGAGGAATAAATTTCATCCGGGGAGCAAGCGACAAGGCGCAGCAGGGTTCCAATACTTCGGGGATCATGCTGGGATTGCTGCGTACGCCTACCACTTTCGACAATTCCAACGGACTAAAGGATCCGGCCAAAAATGCGGGTTCTTACCTGTTGCCGGACGGCACCAACTCCCAACGCGATTACCGGGGCGGGGCCGGGTATGATAATCCATTCTGGACTATAAATCGCGATCCTTTTCATGAAGACCTGCTCCGGGCATTCGGATATGGCCAGGCCAGCTACCGGCTATACGACTGGATGACGCTTGCCTTCAAGGTGGGTGGCGATGTTTATTCACAGAACGATAAGAACAGCTATGACATCGGGTCTAACGTATCTCCCGCGGGCGCCGTTCACCTCTCGAATTATTACAATCAGCAATACAATTCCGATTTTACCATCAATATGAAGAAGACCTTTTCCGATGACCTGTCGGGGTCTTTATTGCTGGGGCAAAACTATTTTACATCGAATGTTCATACCAAGCTCGCCCATGGATCAGGGCTGGTCCTTCCCGACTTCCTGGATATGGCCAATGCCACGTCCTATACGAACCAGGAATTCGATTCCAGGAGAAGGACCTCTGCATTTTATGGGGAAGGCCATCTGGCCTGGAGGGATATGCTGTTCCTCACGGTGACGGGACGCAGGGAAACCTCCTCGACACTGCCGGCGAAGAACAACAGTTTTTTTTATCCCGCTACCAGCCTTTCCTATGAGTTTTACAAGACAGGCGGCGCCAATTCCAATACGGTGCTTAGCTATGGCAAGCTGAGGGCATCTTTTGCCCAGGTGGGTAAGGATGCGCCGACGCAAGGATTAAATACGTATTATGTATCTGCCGTCGTAAACGATGGGTTCACCCCCGGCATACAGTTCCCCATCAATGGTAATTCCGGCTACCAGCTGGGTTCAGCGGTAGCCGTCATCGGCAATGCCAATCTCAAAGCGGAGAAGACCAATTCCTTTGAATTCGGAACGGATCTCGGATTCTGGAAGAACAGGGTCACCTTGAATGCGACGCTCTATTATTCCAAATCCTCGGACGTGATCCTGACCGTGCCGGTGGCATACACTTCCGGTTTTGCGGCGCAGCTGCTGAATGCCGCTGTGATCACCAATAAAGGACTGGAGCTGACCCTGAACACTACTCCTGTCAATTCCCGGGACTGGCGATGGGATGTGAATTTCAACTGGGCCCGTAATATCAACCTGGTAAAATCCCTGGCCACCGGCGTAGACAAGCTTTTAATTGCCGGATTTGCAAATGGAGAGGTAGATGCGGTGGCCGGCCAGCCATTTGGGGTCATTTTCGGGAGCGCCTATGTCCGCTCCAATCCTGCTGATCCGAACAGTCCGCTGTTGATCAATGATACAAAAAAAGATCCCGGTTATGGCATGCCGATAGTCAGCTCTCAAAATACCCCATTGGCAAAGATCGATCCTGACTGGACGGGCTCGGTGATCAACAATCTCCGGTATAAGAGCTTCAGCCTGGGTGTCCAGCTCGACATCCGGCATGGGGGGCATCTATGGAATGGGACGAGAGGCGCGATGAGCTATTTCGGCACTTCGCAGGAGACTGCTAACCGTGGGCAGGCTGTTACCTTCAAGGGCGTCGCAGGCCACGTCGACGACGCCGGGAACATAGCGCATTTTGATCCTTCGGGGGCCGAGGTGCTGAAACCGGGTGGCCCCAATACAGTAGCCACTAAATACAACGAATACTACTGGCAGAACATCGGCAGCAGCTTCATCGGGCCGGCCGAAACCGCTGTAGAAGGCAGTGGTTTTGTTCGAATCCGGCAAGCCAGCCTGGGCTATCAGCTGCCGGCAGCCGTGTTAAAGAACATGCATTTGAAGAGCTTGTCCCTGACGCTCTTTGCCAATAATCCGGCGCTATGGACAAAATATAAAGGGGTCGATCCCGAGACCAGCCTGGCCGGTCCTGCCAATGGACAGGGGCTCGATTATTTCAACAACCCCGGTACGAAGAGTTATGGTATACGGCTGGGATTGAGTTTGTAGGCTCTGAGACCGCGTGCTGAGACAAGGGAAATAGTATAAGAAAAAATAAAAAAATATGAAAGTCAACCATACATATGAACAGCCTTTATTATGGCTGTTGATCCTGACGCTGGCGGGAGCGACTTCCTGTAAGAAATCATTTTATACGGATGTCAACGTAAACTCCAATGCACCTACTCCTGCGAGCATTGTACCAAAGGTATTATTATCATCCGTAGAAGGCGGCATAGCCTATACACAGGGGGGGGACATATCCCGGTTTGCCTCCATAAACCTCCAGCAGGTAAAAGGTGTCAGCCGTCAGGCGCAGGGATATTATCAATATACCTATACTTCACAGGATTTCGATAATGCGTGGGGTAATCTTTATGCCGACGTTCTGGAGAATAACATGCTGCTGCTGCAGATGGCAGATGCGAAGGGGTATCATGCCTATGCCGGTATTGCCCGGATCCTGCAGGCCTATACCTTGCAGATCGTTGTCGACACCTGGGGATCGGTCCCCTATACCAATGCCCTGCAGGGGGTTGCAAATCTCAAACCGGCGTTTGATAACGACAGAGTATTGTACGACACCATCGGCAGATTGTTGGATAAGGGGATCGCGGATCTGAACGATCCCGATCCGGGTTTACTGAAGCCGACCGATGACGATGTGCTCTATGGCGGTAAGGCCGCGAAGTGGATCAAATTCGCGCATGCCATCAAGGGCCGTTTATTTTTGCATCAGAGCAAGGGCAATGCCGCTATGGCTGCAAGTGCTTTGACAGAGTTCGCTCTTTCCTTTACGTCCAATGATGACAATGCTCAGTATGTATTCGGGAACACCGAGACCTCGGGCAATCCCTGGTATCAATTTAACGAACAGCGTGGGGATATCAGCTTTTCGTCGGGGAATGTGGCCACGATCATGATCGGTCTGAAAGATCCGCGTCTGCCTATTCTCATCGATACGACGACGGCAAGCAAAAATGACGGTCTTCTTTATTATGGGGTGATCAATGCCCCTGTAGAGTTTATCAGTTATGACGAGCTGCTGTTCGCCACGGCAGAGGCGGTGCTTCGCAATGGAGGCAGCATTGCAGCCGCGCAGGTATTTTATCAGCAGGCCATCCATGAGAATATGAGCAAATTGGGGGTAAAGGACGCAGGCATCACGACTTATATAGCGGCCAATGGAACGCTGCCTGTCAATGCTAATGATGCGATCGTCCAGATCGCCAGCCAGGAATACCTGGCGTTATATCTCAATCCGGAAGCCTGGACAGTATGGAGAAGAACCAACAGTCCGGCTCTGACTCCGACAACGGGATCAAATATTCCGCGCCGGCTGCTGTATCCGCAGACGGAATATTCCTATAATAAAGCGAATGTGCCGACATCGGTCACTCTTTCAAGTCCGAGGATATTCTGGGATAATTAGAATCTTTATAAACAAGAGGGAGGCTCCGGGCCTCCCTCTTGTTTTGCTAATACATATCGAACCATAGTTTGGTGGTCAACAGATCCGCTCCCTGTTGCTGAACCGCCGCTTTATAATTCGCGCCGTTGAGCGATTGCTCGGTACCGGGATAAATAAAACGAACCGGCATCTGGCCGTTCAGCACCCCTGCCACGGCTGGTGTCAACTGTGGATAATCGAGCCGTCTCCACTCTGCAAAAGCTTCCAGTCCCTGTCCGAATAAGGCGATCCATTTTTGCCCGCCGATGGACTGTTTAAAATTGGCAGCATCATATTGTACGGCAGGCTGGGCGAGATAATTGCCGGTCACCGTCGGGTCCGTGATCGCATACTGGCTAAAGGATGCCTGAATAGCCTGGTTATAGAGGTCGCCGGCGTTTTCCCCCGTGAACCCGCGTGCAGCCGCTTCGGCGCGGTCGAACAACGTTTCCGCATAGCTGAGGATCACGGCCGGTGCGTGAGGCGCCCTGAAATTCGCGCTGTCGGGTTTGGATATTTTGGTAAAGCCCATACTGGCGGCATCTCCGACCGTCAGGCCATTGGGAAGACCGACATATTTCTTTGGCGTGGCGTCCGCCGTCGTGTCTGCATAGGCCGGCAGACGGGGATCGTTTAACGCAAACAGCTTATCAACGATGGTCTTGCTGATACGATAGTCGTTCCGGGTATCGAAGGTATTGCTCACCGGATTCTGATTGGGAGAGTTCTGGTAGATCAGTTGTGCACTCTCTGTATTCGAGCCGATAAAGGCGCCTCCTTCTGTCCGGATGTCCGTCAGTACCTGTCCCGCGATAGCCGGTTCTCTGTCTGCAATACGCAGGGCTATGCGCAGCCGCAGAGAGTTGGCGAATTTTTTCCAGGACGCTATACTGCCATTGTAGAGGACATCGCCTGCAATGGCAGGTCCTGTCGGGTCAAGGGTGGATTGAGCCGTCTTCAGGTCATCCAGCAAGCCGAGATAGACATCCCTTTGTGTGTCGTATGCCGGGGTCAGGAAGGAATCGATCTTGCCGGCCTGCCGGTAAGGAATGTCGCCATACGCGTCTGTTAATAATTGGAATACCCAGCTGCGCAGTACCAATGCTACGCCCTTATAGTTGGGGATACCGCGATCCGCCGCGAGACTGATCACTTTATTAAGATCGGTAATGCTTTGGGCATAGCCAGTATTCCACAGCGTGACAAAGCTGCTGTTGGAAAAGATATACCGATCGGGATCGGTATATTGTATCATCGCCCAGTGCTGTACGATCAGCAGAGAAGAGCTCATATTGTTAGCCACGCCCCAATAGGTATCGGCCGTTAGTTTCGTGGCAGCGGTGAGCAGATAGTCCGGCTGAGGGTTTTGCGTGGCATTCGGGTTGGTATTGATATTCGCCAGTTCCTTTTTGCAGGACGCCGAAAACAATACTACGATCCCTGCCAGGAGCCAATTGATATATTTACGTTGCATTGTTATATTTTTTATTGCTTCCATGATCAGATTGCATCCTAAAATTTAAGATTGATATTCACTCCATAACTGCGTGTCCCGGGCAGGCTTAGGTCTTCGAGACCCTGACCGTTGCCTGTATTGAAGGCAGTCTCGGGGTCGACATTCGGGATCTTTTTGTGGATGATCCAGAGATTGCGTCCCACGAGGGTCACCGTGGCGCCCGCAAAGCCGATATGGCTGAGCCAGGAGGCCGGTACATCATAGCCCAGTTTGGCTTCCCGCAATTTGATAAAGGACGAGCTATAGACCCAGGGTTCGTTGAAATTGTAGAGCGCTTTATAATATTGTTGTGCCGGAACGACCGTCGTATTTGTCTTGCCATCGGCCGTAACGCCGTTAAAGATGAGACCGGCGCCATCCCGGCCGGGCAGGGTAGAGGCCAGCACGCCGGTATAGGTGCCTGTTGCGTTCGTGCCGGAGAATTGCGAACCGCCAAAACTGCCGTCTATGAGGACGCTGAGGTTAAAATGGTTGTAGGTGAAGCTGTTGGTGACGCCTCCCATCCAATCCGGCGTATATTTTCCAAGGATCTGTTTGGTGGGATTCGTGGCCGGGGTGCCATCGGGGTTCACGATGATCTGTCCTTTATCATTCCGGAGATAGGCCAATCCGTATAATCCACCATAGGCTTTGCCTACCGTAGCTACGGTCTGAATGGTGCCGTCGGTGCCCAGAACGTAGTTCTGCAGGAGACCGCCATTATCCAGGGAGATCAGTTTGCTACGGTTAGCAGCGTAATTCATATTGATATCCCAGGTGAATGCGGATGTCTTCACCGGCGTCAGCCCCAGTTGCACTTCTATTCCTTTGTTATTGAGTTTTCCTGCGTTGAGCAGTTTTTGTGAATACCCGGTGCTGGCGCTGACGTCTACATTCAGTATCTGGTTATAACTGCTGGATCGATAAAGGCTCAGGTCCAGCCGGACCCTATTTCTGAAAAAGCCTGCTTCCGCGCCGACTTCGGATGCCGTCGTCGTCTCCGGCTTGAGATTGGCATTAAGGTACAAAGATGCTGCTGTCAATTGCGGGCTGGAGCCGAAAGGAGGCGTGATGAACGGATAGGTATTGATCAACTGGTAGGGGGTTGCATCGCTGCCCACTTTTGACCATCCGCCTCGTATCTTGGCGTAGCTGAGTACGTCGCTCTTTATGTCGAATGCATCAGAGAGCACCAGGGTACCGTTAACTGACGGATAGAAATAAGACAGGTTCTGCGCGGGCAGGGTCGATGACCAGTCGTTACGGACGGTAAA